>Ga0209157_1000961_pt1 | contig 24291 bp, 13 predicted proteins | sample GraSoiAngelo_135_FD_185892 | JGI IMG/M metagenome (GOLD analysis project Ga0209157, IMG submission 185892) | Grasslands soil microbial communities from the Angelo Coastal Reserve, California, USA - 14_0929_05_40cm (SPAdes) (version 2) | ecosystem: Environmental > Terrestrial > Soil > Grasslands ...
ACGAACGCTGGGTTAATCTCAGCCTTTGACGTCTCTGTTGGCTACGGCATTTCTGCACTGGGTATTCCGGTACTATCCCCCGTCAAAACTTCTCTGACTCTTTCAGGTGGAATTTTCGACCCCGCCCGTACTGACCTTCCGTCTGGTTGCAGCATACAAGTTCTCCGGCAGCTAGTATTGACCGATCCGGTCTACACGGTTCGAGTAGTAGCATCGCTACTGGGAGGAACTTGTGGATTGGGAATAGACGGGAATGGGGATCTCTTCTCGATAACCTTCAACGTTGTCGCGACGGGCTCTGCCTTCTTGGATGTCCAGCAGGCCTCTGGATCACGGCTAGACAATCTAGTTGTCGGAGGGCCTGGGATCGATTTTGCTCGAGTTCCGAATCTGCTAGTGAAGGATGGGTATTTTAACAACAAGCCGGGCTCCATACCGGTCCCGAGCTTCACCTACACGCCCAGCGCTCCGGTAATCAAAGACTCCGTTATGTTCGACGCGAGCCAGAGCCGGGACCCGGCCAATCCTACGGCCCTAAACAATGGGATCACAAAGTACCTGTGGTTCTGGGGTGATAACGCTCCCAGCCCCGTATCAGGCGGCAACCCTAACCAGCACGTCTTCATAGTATCCTCTACTACCCCAGGGGCCGGCTATTTCGAGGTCCGCCTTATTGTGAATGCCACGGATGGAATCCTCGCTGAGAATCAGCAGGTGGTGTACGTTAGCCCTGGCATCGTCCACAATCTCGAGGTCCAGATATCTGTCCTGAAGTCCACTGTTAAAGCGGGAGACCAAGTCCAATTAACCGTCACTGTTTATAACGTTGGGAATCAGAATGAAACCGCAAAGCTGACTGTTGCCTATGATTATCCCTCGGTAGCTTCGCCCACCACCGCTGGAAGCGAATCCTCCATTCCGCTCCCCTTGACAAGTAAGACTCGTCCTTTCAACTATACAATTCAAACGACGGACTTTCCACCGAGGATCTACACGATTACGGCTCAAGTTTTGAGTGTTGACCCGACTGTCCAAGATGCCAATCCACAAAACAATATGGCTACACAGACGTTCACTGTGACCGGCATCGCGCCAACGAACAATCTGAATGTGTTGCAAGTTGTAGGAATTTCAGCGGCTGCTCTGGCGGTTGTTGGCGGAATTGTGTATGTTATCCGGCGCCGCAGGAGCCAGGCTGAGACCGCGTCGGAACAACTCGCCTAAAAGGCCTATGTGCATATCCAGAGACTACCATTGCTATCCGAGTGTCTCTACAGGCTAACTTAGGCACCCACTTCGGGGATAATCTTAAAAGGGCTCGGCACCAAACCGCGGTCTGAAGAAAAATTTGCAAATAAAGATTCCAGTACTAGCAGCACTAGTCGTAATGACAACAGTACTAGCAATACCACTCGCAACACATCCTGCAGCCGGTAATATCGGGCCTAACCCTGGCGATGCCGGGAACACATGGTTCGCTTACGGTCCCAATGCAGCAGCTGTAACGAGGATTCAATACACTTACTACAACGGGAACACTGGAGGAACCGGTTCCGAGTTTGAAGACTTTGAGCTCGGTAACCTAGACCTCACAGACTGGCCCACGGACCCTGTCCACTGGGCATCTCAAGGGTGTACTGACGCTACCAATCCAGCCTGTTACGATGCGAACCCAGACTTTCTCCAGACACCTAATCAAGGACAGTTTGGAGATTTCGGCTTCTACTTCCAAGCTGGAAGCAGCCGGTTCACCAGGAGTCAAGAGAGTCCTGGTGGAACGGTGAAAGGTCCGTTCTGGGGTTGTGATTGGAACGATGGACTGACAACCACATCCTTCACCAGTAGTAAAACAACGTACACTAGCCAATGCGGTATCTACATGCGCCAAGCGTTCGCTCACCTATTCGATAGAGTAACATTCTCTCAGAACAGACAGCTAGCGTCATTGGTGTGTCCCTCACCTGTCGTCAAAGACCCATCATGTGCTCCTCTACAAGGGGGCCAGGACGGTATTACTCTGGCGCAGGAACAAGCATGGGCGAGTTTGCCCGGTGGATGCACATTCATTGATGCCTACCGGTGCCAACCGAGCGGCGGTGACGGACAGCAACCAGTCGGTAGCCCAGACTTCTGCCGGGCCGCTGATCTCATGATTGCTGCCCTAGCCGGGCCAGCCTCCATTGGAACCACGTACACGGGTCCAGTCCCAACCAAGACTGCTGGAACTTGTGTTTTGAACTTCGGAGCAGGTGGCGTTCCAACAACGTTCACCAGCAACCCGTTCAGAGCCATGATCCGCACAACACAGCCGAGGCGCGACATGGGCAACGAGATGATGGCAGCAATCAATGCGCTCTTCGGAGCGACAGTAGTAACACCAACTTACGGTACCATTGCTACGATTGGTCATCCGATCGTCTTCAGTGACCCGCCACAATCACCAATCGATGACTGGGACATGTACACCTACGGATACTCGTTGGGTGGACCATACCCAGACCACATGCACGGACTGTACTCGGGCGACGGAGCAACCACCTACTGTGGTGGTCTTCAGTCAAATGAACCGAACAATGCACAGTTCGTCTGTCTACCATTGCTCAATGACGCAGTAGACCAAGCAACGACTGCATTCTGCACCAAGGGTTCAGTGACGGGTGCAGCATTCCAAGGAATAGGTTCGAGACCTAACGACCCGAACATCTACTGCCAGACCGTCATTAACGGAAATGTGGTAAATCACATCGACTTCAACACTGCCACTACTGCAGCCTTCAACGATTGGGGAGCCGCAGCAGTCGACATTCCAGTCTTCGCGCAAGCAGTGCGAACTGCAGCATTGCGATCCGCGGGCGGCATAGTCAACTCCCTCGGGTTCGGTTACTGTTGCGGTCTTGCATCACTCGTCAACCCCGGTCAGTCATCTTACACGCCAAGCAACCCATTGTTCAAGTTCGGCGGGGGCAACCCGTCAACACTCCGATGGGGACAACTACAAGGCACCTCTGAGTTCAACATATTCTCGGCGCAGACAGTATGGGAGTTCCAAGTGGACGCCTTAATCTACGACACACTATTCTCGGCCAGTCCAATCCAGCCGGCGAACGCGTTCTGCTGGATGTGCAGCACGTTCACGCCTACAACCACATCATCGGGCAACCAACAGTTCAACGTCGAACTACGCAATGACTTACGGTTCCATGATGGGACACAGGTCACTGCGTGGGACGTAAAGTTCACCTTTCTGAACTTTAGAGATGCAGCGCCTGCGACTGTAGGTGGCAACGAGTTCAACTTGTTGAACATCCAAGTCCAGGACTCTCTGCACTTTACGGTGAACTGGTTTGGCTCGAGCATCTCCTACATATTGTTCATGGAGCAGTTTGTGATCCCAGCCAAATACTGGGTTCCAGCCGACTGCACCTTCAGCAGTATTAGTGGATGGTCATGCACAAACTCTGCGGAGACCAACCCTGCTGGCATAGTCTTGGCTGATGGAAGCAACGCTGTCTATGGTGACGTGCCCATTGCGGATCCTGCAAAGGTTGACCCATCGTACGACCCATTGACCTCTGGAACGCTGATTGGCTCAGGTGAATACATGTGCGTATCCCAGTTCACCGCCGACCTTGGAAAGATCGGGACTGGTTGCGCAGCCAACTCTGACGGTAGCAGAGCCACACAGGCCTTGGGACTCGGTGCCAAACTTGCCCTCCAAGCATACCTTCTGCCGAGCAGTGCAACGGACCCGTACAACCAGTACTTCAGAAGCTACGACACGAGATTTCCCTCGTCCAGTCATAGCCCTGGTAGCGGCGTTCAGGCACAACGAGGTCAATACCAAGAGCTCACTTATGCCGACAAAAGCAAAGACGGCATAGTGGACATCAGCGACGTTGCAAGCATTAACCTATGCGCCGGGGCTTCTGGACAAACAGGAGCCTGCACTCTCGCGAACTACGCCTACTGGCAAAGGGACGCTTTCGAAACGACCGCAGGCACAATCAGCCTTGAACAACCCATAGTAGCGAACGACTTCGACAACTCACTCACTGGAGCGTTCAGCCCGAGCTCACTGCTCAACCTGGCAACATACCCATAACCGAAAACCCCAAAACTTAACAACCCCCTCCCTTCTCTCTTTTTATTTGGTTAGATCGAAATGGGCTTAAGAGGGTACATCGCAAAAAGAACGATCAACACTTTAATCCTCATTCTCTTCGTCATTACGCTAAACTTCGTCATCTTCGAGCTTCTACCCGGGACACAGGGCTCGATCGCGGGGCTGGCCGAAAACCCGAAGATTCCGCCGGAGAGGAAAGCGGCGTACATCAATAGTGAACTGACGCGTTACGGGTTGCTGTGTGGGAAAGATGGGAGCGGTAACCCTATTCCATGTTCGATTTGGGAAAGGTTTGGAAAATATTTCTGGGCTATGATCACTTTTAATTTTGGCAACTCCTTCCAGACCGGGGACCCTATAACACAGGACATGATTCAGACTGGACGGCTCACAAACACTCTTCTTCTCATCGGGGTATCATCTGTCATCGCCCTAGCCTTGGGAATATTCCTAGGCGTGATTTCCGCCAAAAAGAGGGGAAGCGTACTAGACAGCTCTCTCGTGACGACATCGCTGGTCACTTTCTCGCTTCCCACCTTCTGGATAGCAATGGTTCTTGTCCTCGTCTTCGTTTTCTGGCTAAACCCGGCATGGCCGGCCTCTGGCGTTACTCCTAATAGCTGGATTGGCGTGGGCACTCCCTCGAGCATTTGGGTCGTGATCGCAGTAAGACTGCAATATCTGTTCCTTCCGGCACTCACTCTGACCCTCTACCAGTACGGTGGGCACCTGTTGCTCACAAGGGCGACGATGCTGGAATCGTTGAGCGAAGACTACATCACGACCGCAAGGGCGAAAGGGCTTCCGGAACGGACAGTGTTATTCAAACACGCGTTCAAGAACGCTTCCCTTCCCATTGTAACATCTGCAGCGTTGAACTTTGGGTTTATACTGAGCGGCGCAATAATCACAGAGACAGTGTTCAATTGGGACGGATTGGGCAACTGGCTTTACAATGCGATAAACTGGAAGGACACGCCTGTCATGCAGGCCATGTTCTTCGTAATTGCGCTCTGCGTCATCATCGCCAACTTTGGTGCGGACATCATGTATGGACTGTTGGATCCACGCATAAAGTATGAGTGACAATTCCCGTGACTGACTGGCGTTTCGCACTTCAACGGTTAGGCGGCTTTTTCCGGACGCTGTTCGGTTCGAGAATGGCCATAGTGGGGCTTATAATACTTATAGTTTACAGCTTCCTTGCCATCGGGGCGCCAGCTATAACCCCGTACAACCCGGAGACGTCGATCGTTGCGGGCGCCTACGCACCGCCAAGCTGGTACCGGTCCTTTAGCGAAGGGTCGAGGCTCAGCCTGAACTTATTCCTGCAGTCCCAGCCCGGCTTTTTCTCAGACCCTGCACAATCGGGCTGGACGTTCAACTCTGCCGACTCGCATCTTGCCGCCGCTTATGATCCCAGTTTTTCTCTCGTTCGGGGTGGGGGGAGCGAAAGGATCACCCTCGCGCCAAACAGTGCCCCGGGAAACTATACTGCTTACTTCAAGTACGCTTTCGATTGGTCCTATAACGGTCCCCCTGCGAGGCTCATAGCCTCGTTCGCCTTGAACGCTCCGGGCGCGACCCCTCAGGTCCGAGTCGCGTCGACTCTGTTCATCGAGAGGAATTCGGGTGCTTACGCCAAGTGGAATCTGACCGATACATCGGTCACCAATGTTTCACCCGATTTGGGAAGCACGTTGAACAAGGACACGCGGATAAGATACGCACCGACGGGCACGAACACAACATGGGTCCCCGGCGAGCCCGTCATCTTTGACAGTAACAATAATACAATCTATGACACCGGCGACAGTGCGATAGCAGGGAGCCTGCCCCAGAAGGGGACAATGCTCTCAACGAACCCGAACCTGCTGTACGTCGGTTTGCCCGGCGGCTTGCTCGCGACGGATGCCGTGGTGTATGACACCAATGGAAACGGTGTGTACGACGCTGGAGACATCGTTGTTGTAGGAGAAAATACTGGCGCGAACAACCTCAGCTGGGTCTCCTACCCACTGACCCTCTCGGGCTGGCAGTCGCCTCGGTCGCTCGACTCGAACAGTCAGACATTGCAACAGATCGTCCAGAAACCGGGTCTCAACCCAGCACAGTTGATCTTCTCGTCCAAGGATCAGTACACCTTTGGAGTCAAGATTAACATCAGCATCCCAATATCCTCAGCTACTCCCTTCAATGTGTACCTAGACAATCTGAATCTTAAGATCTACGGTACCTCTTGGGGGCTGCTCGGGACTGACTACCAAGGAGCAGATATCTGGAGCCAGCTGATCTACGGAGCAAGAATCTCATTGTTCGTGGGATTATTGTCCGCCTTCATAGGAATAGCACTCGGGCTCGTGGTCGGACTAGTCGCAGGCTACTTGGGAAAAGTGGTGGACGAAGTCTTGATGAGATTCACGGACATGCTGCTTGTCATACCAGGACTACCACTCCTCATAGTCCTCGTATCCGTATTAGGTAGTACGTTCGGGTCTGGCAGGACTCTGGCGCTCGTGCTCGTGATTGGATTCCTCGGGTGGATGGGCTTTGCCCGAGTCGTAAGATCACAAGTGCTCACGCTGAAGGAGAGGCCCTTTGTCGAGGCGGCGAAGGCGGCCGGTGCAGGATCCGGTCACATCACGATCCGGCACATACTCCCCAATATTGTCGGACTCATCTACGTCAACTTGGCACTCGCAGTTCCTGGCGCAATCTTATCGGAGGCTGCACTCAGCTTCCTCGGACTGGGCGATGTCTCAGTGTTATCATGGGGGAGAATGCTCAACTTGGTCGAGACAACAGGTTCTCAAAAGATATGGTGGTGGGTCATCCCGCCAGGGATATCCATAGCCCTAGTTTCTGTTGCTTTCGTCATGATCGGCTTCTCTCTAGACACGCTTTTCAACCCTAGGCTGAGACAAAGAAGATAGACAGACACTGCCGAAACACAGAGAGCATAGGCGACCAGACAAAACTCTTCGTATCATAGCAAAACTATCAGTGATAGAAATGCTCAACCTCACCAGGGAGAGTGACCAGCCCACTCACCCAAAGTTGGGCAAGCTCGTAGTCGCGATCGCTCTTCTGTTCCTAATACTTACGACACTCGCGACAACCTCTCATGCAGACTACAACGTCAAAATTTTGCGCAACAGTGCGCAGGTAAGCATTGCGGGAGACCTTCTACAAGGCGTCCCTAGCAGCGCGGCCAACAACACCGCTGAACCTTTCGGTACGATTCCAGTTTTCTTCTTCCACTTCACGGGCGAGAACGCCTCCCTCTTCTCGAACAACCTCACTCTGGCCTTGAGGCAACGTAATACTGGCGCTTCCGCAGAGCAGGTAACCCTGGACTCGAGTTCCGACGGGACAAACTACCATTATCTATTGAACTTCAACGTGGACGGGATCTTCTCCGGCCAGAGCGACGTCGACACGATCGACATGTCTTGGAAATCTTTCGCGATCGCTGGCGATTTCAAGCAGAACGGGACGAGCCTTAACGCTGTACTGCCAGCTTACTTGTTGAGCAGCCTCAACCTCTACGCTCAGCTCCCCGCGAACTCAGGGCAACCCAGACAAATTGCAAGGCAATGGTATTGGAACAGGTTCATTCTCCAAAGGGGAATCGTCGTCTCGACGATGCAGGACCAATTGATGTTCAACTACACCGGGCTCAATGCTCCACTCCAGTCGTGGACTGCCACTCCCGACACCGCATCCCACACGGTCAGATATCGGATGATGACAGGGTTCAACCTCACGTACATAGAAACATTTTTTGACCCTGAAGGGAACGCCAACTTTGCCAGGGACATCATTTACAAGATTACCGCGACGGTTGACCTTCCATGGAACTCGGTCGTCACGAACAACTCAGTGATGGTCGAGAGCCCTACCGCACTAGGACCCTTCGTCATGCTAAGTATCATCATCTCCACGATCGTAATTCTAGCCCTCGTAGTTTTAGCAGAACGCCGGTTTACCATGTTGCAAACTGTTCAAAGAGGAAAGAAGACTAAGAGATGATGAGTCGCTGTCCAAGTTGTTCGGTGCAGAGTTCCGCGGGTTGAAAGGGCTTTCCAGCTATCGCTACAGGTATACCTGGCCCCATTGATTAGGCAACTCTTATATTACGAACCGTAAAATTCTGTTCCGGAAGCATTACAAGTGAAAAACAAAATGCTAACTCGAGCAACCGTACTCATAGCCACATTCCTGCTTGCAATCCCACTAATTCCAGTAAACGCGGTCTCTCCAGCGATTGTATCGTTCACACCGGGTACTCCGAACGTCGACATCGGTGGAACTTTTGCGGCCAGCATGCTGGTCTCAAATGCACCAAACCTCATTGCTTACGACATCACCCTCATCTACAACCCTGACGTTCTAACTGCGACGAGTGCGACCCTCAGTGGAACTCTCTTCGACCCCGCAGTCCACAACGTTTTCGTTGCAAGAGCCGAAAACTTCCCGTCAGTAGGGCTCGTAAGGTACGCCGTCACTTTCTTCAGCGGCGAGACTGCAAACCCAAGTTCGACAGGCTCTTCGGTCCTCAACTTGAACTTTCACGTCAACGATCCAGCGACAGTGCCTACAGCCACTGCATCGGACTATCCAGCATCAATAATCGTCAGATCGCAAATCGTGATCTTGTCCAACGGAGACGCTTTAACAATCCCTAGCATCAACAACGACGGCCTCTACGTACCGCCTGCTGACACGGCGTTGAGAAGCGTCGGATGTCGCGCGGTTACCGGTGGTCTCAACATTCTGGCCAAGGGTTTCAATGATGGCTTATTCTGCAGAGTCACTAACACCGGTGCACAATCGATCACTGCTGTCGGAATTTTCTCATGGCAAAGCGTAGGCGGCCAAGTAGGCTCTACATCGTCCGGACTCGTCACGCTGTCAGCAGGACAAGCGGGCCAACTGGACGCAACACTCACAGTAGCAAATGCTAACGACATCTACATCGTCACAGCAACAGTTGCACGCGCAATAACATTCGCGGACGGATCAGTACTAACCATACCGGGACCAACAAGCACGTTCAAAGTCGTAGTCAACACGGGACTCTAAACCAAGACACAGGACGCGCATCAAAGCGCGTAAACCCCCTTTTTTGTTTCTTTTCCAGCAGTCATGGTTATGTTGCGCATTGGTACAGCGGGTTCTCTTCTACAAGAGCCCCCGTCAATCTGACTATATCCAAAAACTTACGCAGCAATCGCAGAGAGACCCGATCCCGACAAAGCTTTTAAGTCCTCGGCCTGAACGTTGGCTTCAAGTGGTTTGCTGAATGCTCTACCGAAAAGTTCAGTCCGTCCTGCTGATACTTCTTACAGTTCTTGGAACAGCACTTGTTCTGTCAGGGTTCGTCCCAAGCTTACCGACAGTTGTGCCAGGCGTTCACGCAACCCCTCCGGGCAATTATGGCATTCTTGGATTGTTCAGTGAGCAATTCAAGACGAATGCTGTCGTCCAGAGCTTGGCAATAAACACCCTCGTTACTTTTGATGTGAACGTAACGGATGTTGTTGGCGGCCTCAGCCTGAAGGGTTTCGACATCAACTTTACGTTCGCATCCAGCCAAATAACATACGCTGGTTCCGCGTTCGGCACGGTTTCGAACAGTGCCCTTGTTTCTTGTCCAGCTTCACAAGGATGTCTTCTCGATGGTCTTAACGTTGTGAAGAACACGAATGGCACGGGTACAGGCGGGAACTCGTACCGTCTGAGTGTAGTTGATGAAGACCAAGCCCGCCCAACCGTGGCCGGAACCGGAATACTGTTCAGGATTAGGTTCAAGACGGTTGCTGCTACCGTTGTTTCCGGGATTCACATAACTGCTAACTCCATTTTGGAAAACCCGTCGAGCATCCCCTATACTCCTATAGACGGGTACATTGACTCCCGCGCGACTCCGACTAACTACAACATCGCAGTAAATGTGGCTACGACCACGATCATCCGACCGGTCTCGCAATTCCAGACCAATAGCTCAGGGTCTACAGTCTCAGTCACTCTCTCAACCTCAGGCACTTTCCCCGCGAGCGTCACGCTAAAGGCTTGGAGTCTTCCGCTGATCGGTTCCACAGGCACATTCACTACGAACCCATGCACGACAGCTTGCGCCTCCAACACTCTGACCATAACGGTCCACGGTGGACCGCAAGGAGGATCCACAACTACGCCATCCGGAACTTACTTCCTGGCTATCGAGGGAAACAGTACAGTGTCAGGAAACATTTTGATCAAGGTCGCGTGGCTTAAACTGATCGTGAAACCGCCGGCCGCACCCGTCTACAATCTTTCCGCCAGCAAGACCTCGTTCAGCCAGGAGGTTGGTAACTGGACTACTGACACCATATCCACTCGACTGCTGAGTGGTTCAAACGATACCTTCTCTCTTAGTAGCGATTGCGGAAACGTGCTTCAAGGAGGCACGTGCACCTTCACCCCATCAGGCGGAACCTACGCCTGCCCGACGACCGGTTGCACGTATCCAACCCCTGCGTTCACAACGGTGCTGAACGTCTCAAGCCTGCCAACAACTCCGCCAGCCCTAAAGTACATCCACGTACTGCTAACTACAACCGGAACCTACTCACAGACCTCAGTAACGATTCCTACCGAAACAGTAATCGCAGGGTCGCTTCAGGTCGACTTCATACTAAAGAATGATCCGAAGATCAAATTCGTAGACTCTATCGCCAATGGTCACTGGGATCCTGGAGAACCAGTTGTCTACGATGGGGACAACAGCGCTACCTTCAACGCTGCCTCACAAACTCTCAAGACCGATGCGAAGATTAAGTTCGTAGACAGGAACGCTAACGGTCATTGGGACCCTGGAGAGCCTGTCGTTTACGACAACAACGCCGACAACAAATACAACTTCGGCAAGTTCAACAACGATACTGTAGTCGCCGGGGCAACCCCTACTAACAACACCGCATTGGTTGCGGATACACACTTCAAGTTCTTCGGCCCTGGAGCAGCGTGGGCAACCGGAAATTCAATAGCCTATGATGCTAACGCCAACAATCTCTTCGACACGGGAGACACGCTAGTCTATGGCAACACACTAGATGCTGTCATGTCTGGCTCACCCGCGAACGGTGCAACCTTGATTACTGATAGTCTCATCAGATTCTATGATCCGACAGGAATAGGGTACTGGCTCAACAGTGCCGTCGCTTATGACGGGAACAACAATAGCATCTATGATGTTGGGCTCACCATTCCTGTAACGCTCATCAAGACTCACGACGCGCAAGTGACCACTGTTGTACAAGGCAACCGCGGCTTCGGATACAATGGAGTCTCTCTATCAGGAACAGCCCAATTGAATGTTAACGTTTCCGTCACTAACGGCGGGACTGTCTCGGATACCTACACTGTGAACGCAACTGCCAAGACCGTGCTCAAGAACGATGTGAGGTTGAAGTTCGTTGATGCTAACGGCAATGGAGTTTGGAATCCGGGCGAGAGGATAATTTACGATAACGACAATTCCTTCGCCTACTCCTCAGGCGATACGGTAATCGGTCCTGGTGCAGCACCGTCTCTTGGGACAAGTCTCGGGCTTGACTTCAACTTGCGATTTGTCGATTCGAACTATAAGCTGTCTGGTAGTAGCAGCGTCTGGGCCTGCTCCACTCTGTCAGGAGTCAACTGCTTATCAGGCGATGCCGTAGTCTACAACCCAGATGGGGACGGTTTGTTCGACGGGACGAGCGAGGATACTGTCGCGTTCGGTGCCACTCCTTCCAGTGGGATCCTACTTGGACAGACGACCATTACACTAGCAGGAGGTGCGATCCAGAAGGTCACGATCAACTGGGATCCTGGCAGCCTCTCCAGGGGATACTACACTGTCTTCGGAGCTGTGGCCAAGGTGACTAACGAGTTCGTCTTAAGCAACAACGTCGGATCCTACCCGATCAATTACCTGCAAAAGTTCAAGGGAGATGTTAGCGGGGATTGCAAAGTCGACATCATCGACCTGTCCACTGTGGGAGCGGCTTTCGGTTCAAGTGTAGGCGGTGCCGCGTACAAGACGAACGCCGACTTGAACAATGACGGCACGATCAACATCATAGATCTGGTCTTGGTCGCTGGAAGCTTCGGTCAGAGTTGCTAAAACAGTTCTGATCGATCCAAATTTTTTTGGCCAGCCTTCCTACCGAGAGGCAAGTGACAGAGCGCGTCCCTATCGGTGCTGGTCGTCTAAAGTTTGTTCCCGAGAAGCACGACGAAAATCAAGTAGAACACGACTAACATCAAAGCGTAGCCAGCCAACTGTCCCAATAACTTAAGCCCGAGACTTGAATCGACGAACCTCATTGAGCTACCCATCTTCCGTCTTACATACAAACTAAGCCCTCCAATCATCCCAGCACAGGAAATTAAGAAGCCAGGCAGGCCATACAGCGCACCCATGATAACAACAAGAGGGGCCACGAAAAAAATTGAGATAGCCAGGAAGGTAGAGATTACACCGCTCACAGAGTCAATTCCGTTCCTTAGATAGACGACAGCGCGCCTGAGCCCTTTTGGGGGAGGTATAGACTCTTGTTTTTCGACGACCCGTCTAAATTCCTCGACATCGTAGAACCGCGAGTCTTTATCATGATCTTCGCTGATCGTCTCGTCTACCAAGGTCTTCGAGATCATCAGGAGCAGTCTTCCCACGACGATTTATGCTTATAGCCAATTGACAGTCTTTATCTCATCAAGCAACAAGCCCCACAAAAATCGCGAGTAAAATGATTCCACGGCATACGCTCTCTATCCGAGTGTGTCTGCATCCTCCCAAAGATTGCAGTAGTGAGGGATAGCCTTAAGAGGAGTGCCGCAAAAAGTCGCTCCTCGCAAGCGTCTCCCTATTGAGAATTCTCCCAGTTTCCATTATCATAACGGTCATGGTAATATCCATTCTCGTCCATGTGCCAGCACCAGCGGTCGCCGTTTCGACGGGAGGCGTGGACTCTCCATCCAACATTTGGGCGCCATACGGACCTTTCTCCCCCAACCTTCGACTCTCCTACTATTCCAGTGAAACTACTGAGTTCCAAGATTTTGAACTCGGCAAACTCGACCTGACCGATTGGCCGGTTGCAACCGCCAGTTACGGTTCGTATGACGGTAACCCAGACTTTGCTCTCAGCCCTGGGGAGGGGCAGTTCGGAATGTTCGGAGTCGATTTCAACTATGCCTCCAGTACTTGGGCTTCTTGGGGTTGCGACTGGGCTCACGGCAACAGTGCTTGTGGTATAGAAATCCGGGAGGCTTTCGCCCACCTCATCGACCGGACAAGTTTTGTCAACAGTGGCCCACTCCAGGGGGCCGGGCAAGGTTTAGCCGATCCCTCTCCCCCAGCAAAGACTCCCTCAGCCAGTTCCATATCTACGCAGGTTGCTTGGGACTCTTTTACGGGTCAGACAATCGAAGGGTTGACTCATCCAGCCGACTCCAGTGCTTTCAATATCGCCCCCAGCCCCTCGGGGTTCGCTCAGCCTGGTTCACCGGACTCTTGTGCCGCGCGAGATCATCTCATCGCTGCTAATATCGGATTGCACGACCTAAACCAGGACTGTGTAATCGACGGCAACAGTCCTGGATTGGCGAACATAATCAATCATCCCATAAGGTTCATGATCAGAAGCGACGACCCGATTAGGAGAGCTTTGGGACTTGGTTTGGCCAACGCTGTCAATCAAGTCTTCGGTGTCAACGCGGTTGTTCCGACTCTGGGGAGCATCGCGCAACTCAGGCCGTTAGTCTTCATTTCTGCTCCGGAGGGTGTCACTGACGATTGGGACGTGTATACCTCCGGCTGGAATCTTGGAGGCCCGTTCCCTGACCATCTACGCCCACTCTACGGCAGCACATTCGCATCTGACCAATGCGGAGGCGCCCAGAACGCTGAGACAAATAACTATGGTTTCCTATGCGTCTCCTCTTTCGACACTTACGCAAACGCCGCGTCCCAGACAGCCGATGTTCAGACTTTCTCGACCCAGACTCTAGCAGCCTTCAACCAGTTCGGATTGCATGTGGGCAGCATACCCGTCTATTCGAGAGGGATCCGCACCGCGGCCCTGCGGACTTTGGCAGGAGCTGTTGATCAGCGCGGGCAGGGTTTCTCCAACCCCTGGACATTGCTCTCCGGGCACAACAACACAGCCTACACCCCGTCCAACCCGCTCTTCAAATTCGGAGGGGGACAGAACATGATTCGATGGGGGCAGCGGCAGGGCACATCCCAGTTGAACCCGTTCAAGGCTGAGACTCTCTGGGAATTCAATCTGATCGGTGAAGTTTACGACACGTTGTTCGCGGCGAGCCCGATTGAACCGGCCAACGTCATGTGCTGGATGTGCGACAACTACCAACTCTCCGTGGACAGTCAGGGAAACACGCACTTCTTGGTCGAACTGCGCCAGAACCTTCGCTGGCAGGACGGTGTGCCCCTCAATGCGTCCGACGTGAAGTTCACACTGTTGAACTTTCGCGACGTCCCCGCCGCCAACCTAGTGGCGAATGTCCAGCTGGTGCTGAGCGTCACAATTCTCGCATCCTATCTCTTGGACATTAAAATGCAAGGACAGAGTATATCGCACATCATCAACCTCGCAAGCGTCCCCATAATTCCACGACACATCTGGGAACTGACGGGAGACAAGACTTACGGTGATGTAGGCAAGGCCGATCCCGCAAAAACGTCCACCTCGTATGATATGCTTTCTTCTGGGACTTTCATCGGTTCTGGTCCTTTCATGTGCCGCTCAGTCTTCGCGGCCGACTTTGGTAAGGTCGGGACCGGCTGTGCGAGCAATTCTGACGGCAGCCGATCTGGGCAAGCGCTTGGCGTAGGCGCGACCGTCATCCTCCAAGCTTACGACCTGACAAGCCAGTCGGGCAACGTTGATCCCTTCCTCCAGTACATGCGAAGCTACAACACAGCGTGGGGGACAGGTACCGGGGCCGCCGCCCAATCTGGACAGTTCCAAGAGTTTAGCTGGGCGGACAGGTACGACAACGGCACGGTTACTATACGTGATCTGGCGAGTGTTGCCTCATGCTACGGCAAGACTGACTCGACCGGATGTTTGGACTATTCATACTGGCTACGGCCCGCCTTCCACCCGGGTACTCCTACCACGATCGGCTCAGAGATTACGATCGTCTCCTCGCACTTGGACGACGCTTGGGTGTACCCGTTTTCGTGGAGCGGTGTCCAATCTAAGCAGCCAGGCCAGACATTGGAGAACATAGTTCCGTTCACGCCGTAACTAGTGGACAAGTCATTCATTTTCCTCAGCGGCTTTACCCAAGGTCAAGTTGAGAAGTTCAACCGTAAGTGATAGTGACGTTGAAGTAGCTTGTAGGAGTCGTAGTCGAGTTTGTCGGAAGATGGAAGTTCTCATAGTCAGTGTTGGTCGCATTGTTCACGTACATACTTATGTGGTGAGTACTGTCGGACTGATAGGTGAACAGTTGGTTCTGATTGAAAGTCGCCCAGGTAGGCCCAGAAGCGCTCCCCCAAACCAAGAAAAAATCGCCCATGGTGAACGTTACGTTCAGGTCGGGCTCGACATGGACAGCACCGTTGCTTGTGAAAGTGTAGATCGGTCTCACGCAAGTGCCCACGATTCCAATGCCTCCGGGTATTGTCACTTGCACCCCGTTGACGATTATGTAGAGATGAAAAACGGACCGGTAAGCCCAGGGCCCGGATAGTGGGATACAGCGATTCAAGTACCGTGGTAGCGTCACTACCGTGGGACGGTTCAAGGCCACTGCTGTAACCACAACAATGATGATTATCGCACCCACGAGAAGGGATCGATTGAACAACTTCTGCCGTTTCGCCCTCCGCTCCGATGCCGCTTCCCTATTCTGTTTCTGCAAAGACCTCAACGTGCGAAACGCCGGTTACGTGCGCCACATCTTATTGTTCACGGGCATATTAATCACTCCTCCCGCTACACAAACTCCCTTTAGAATCTGAATTGGAAGGCTAGAGCTGTCGGTCTACTTTCCCGCCCACTTCCATACGACCGTGAAGCTGGAAAGGTCGGTGGTGAGGGTGGAGGGCTGCGCCTTGACTGTGAAGTCCGGAGCAACCATGGTAATTTGAAAGACTCTGGAGCCGAACGAGCCAATGGGTCCAGCGACTCCACCAACTGTAGCGTAGCATGTGCCCGAGACTCCTGGCAGGTCCTGGCCGAATTTGACCGATCCAAAATCGGCCAGAGGCACTATACCGGTCCTGCTGCTGGGCGCCTCCGCAATCCATTCCGCAGAAGACAATTGTGGAGACTTGACCGACCCGAGCTTGGTGAATGACTTGCCGGTTGTCCAATCTACCATCGTGAGGTTGAACTGGCCCGCGGAGTATCGAACCTCAGCATAAATCGTATCGCCTGGACTTGCCCTGATCGCCTGTATTCTGTGAGGAACTTGCGGATAGAATTCATACCAGGCAAAATACGTGGCAGTGCCTTTGATGCAGGCTGACTCAGTTCCCAACTGTTCGACAGTCGAGGATACAAGCCCGTCGATTCCAACCCAGAACGAGGAGTGTTGGTCCACACTTCCGCAGGCGCCTACGATTGAGGGCACAATCCACGAACCCTTTACATCGGTGACAATCGTCCCCGGTGCAGCCGATATTGCGTACCCGCTCCAGTTGAGACTGTCCGTTTGGCCAATTCCTGCAGTGACGTCTACTACTACATTAATTCGGCCGGGAAGGTTATTGGTTGAATCCCAAAGGATCATTGTGGTCGTAAAGTTCCCGGATATAGGAAACTGGACAGGGTTAACGAAAACATGTGTCTGGTTTACCCCTGCCTGCGGGACTGATCCGTCCCCAAAGATCCATAGGTACCTGCTGATCGTGTCACCGCTGATCGGGTCGAAGCTTTCCCTCCCATTGAAGTTTACAATATCTCCCTTCACCGGGAAGCTCGGATTGTAAGTGAACAAAGCGACGGGCGGAATTCCGGGGACGTTCTGGAAGCGCGCGTCCACGGGCTGGTAGGGGACCGGGGAAACGCTTGGGGGGCCACTAACTATCGTCGTTATAGCTTGTCCTCCAGAGTTCGTTCGGACGATATCGATGAAACTTGCTCCCCAACCAGTAACGTTGAATGTGATTGTGAAAAGTGTGCCGACTCCGTTCGCAACGCAACCCCCGCTCATGACCGCCGCGAATCTTATGCGTCCAGGAGGAATATCGATCTGGTTCCTCAAAACTACCACGGAGCAGCCGGCCGGTGTGGTGTTGGGGTCGAACAGTCCGCCTGAAAGTTCCGACCCGGTTTTGACTGCCTGCAGGATGTTCGGCCCGTTTGTAATATTGTAGTTCAGGGTGATATCGAAGCCCGCAATGGGCGCGGGGTCCGTGAGGTTCACTCTAACAGAGAACTGGCTTCCTGGTGGGAACAGTGTGGTGCTTGTAATGTTGGAACTTCTCAAGTCCGGATTCCAAACCTCCAACGTTGTGGATGGTGTGCTAAGGGAATCCGTTGTAGTCATTCTATTGTCTAGGTTAGGAAGGAAGATAGAACCATGTGAAAAAGTCGCAACGAGGATTACCAGCGCGAGCGTGCTCGCCAAAGCGAACGGTTTCAAGCAAGTAGCCAAATTATGAAATCACGGCTATTATTGTTTGCCATTTTCTGATCCGGGAGAATGTTCGAATATACCGATCAAGACCCAACCATTTAGAGCTCTGACTCTTTCGATGGCGCCTCGGTCGGAATCCTATGGAGGTGGTGCGGGGGGTGGGATTCGAACCCACGAACCCCTACGGGACAGGGTCCTAAGCCCTGCGCGTTCAAGCGACCCTTTGTTCGTTCTTTGACCTGGCTTGGCAACCCCCGCAACTCGAGACCAACCAGGCCAGTCCCTTAGAAGTCGCAAAGTACCTGGGATAAAACTGTGAGGAAGGGTTTCCTTTCCTGTCTTGAAGGCGACTAAAGAGAGGGTTTCGAGTTTTCCCAGAGATATTCGAAATAGTTCTTACCGAACTTCACAAGACCAATGTGGTCCGACGAAATTGCAAGTGTCAATCCTTTCTCCGGTTCCTCGCCGAGAAGCAGAATTATTTGGTCACTATCTGATATTATTCCGCCCCCGAACATCTGTTCACGAACTCTCACATCTGCAACACTTCTCAACCTCCTTAGAGCGTCTCTGCCAGCTGAGGAAGTGACCAGAATAGAGACCTTGACGCCTCTGTCTCGCATTATCGATAACAGCGGCGCAGCTAAGGTGACAATGGCTTCAGGAACGACGGGCACAGCGACAAGGAGTTCTCGCTTGGTCCTGTCCAGCGTCTCTTTGATCTTGTCCAGAATATTGTTTTGGCCTCTTACGATCCAGATATCTGGCTTCTCCTTAACGTCCTTTTTCTCGTAGAGGGGTTGAAGCTCGCCCAGGGCTTCGTCTAGACTTAGCTTCAGATTGTTCTCGATCCGAATTTTAGATGACTCAAGAGCCATCGTGGGCGCCTTTGGATAGTATTTACTTGGTCTTCCTTGTTCCGTCTCGACCCAACCCTTCCGTTCGAGGTTTCCGATTATCTCGTAAATCTTCGAATATGGAACTCCTGCGTGAGTACTCAACTCACTAGCTGGCATGGGACCGGCCTCGACCAATGCAACATATGTTTTCACCTCATAGTCAGTGAGGCCGAAATCCTTCAAGGCCCTTCTCGTCTTATCACTCACAGACACTATTCCGATACTCCAGACAGTTTACTTAGTTAGAGGTAATCAACAGAACCAGCAATCAAACGAGACCTATTCCATCTAGGGAGAGGGGGATTGGAAAATGGCTACTTATGGATTGGCTCCGAAGTTGCATACAGAAAGAGGGTGTAAATACCGAGTACCGGAACTCTAGTGCATTGTAGAGACTGACCAACAGATGCTTGACAAAGCCGCCATACTAGAGCAGCTAAGAGGAGTGCTGGATCCCGAGATAGGGATCAGCATTGTAGACTTGAACATGGTCAGGGACATTGGCATCAATGAAGACGGGATAGTACAGGTAAAAATTGCCCTGACAGTGCAGCATTGCCCTATGGCGAAGACTCTGCAGGCTGATGTGGAAAAGGCCGTTGGAAAGCTCGACGGTGTAAAGTCTGTCAATGTTGAAACAACGGCGATGTCTAAGAAAGAGCTTGAAGAGCTCAGAGTGAAACTTCAAGCAAGAGCAACCAACTCTCAGACTCAATCCGGACAGAACACGTCCACAGCTGGTCCCGGAATCAACAAGTTGGGGAAACGTGGCATCCGAAACATCATAGCAATAGTTTCAGGAAAAGGTGGAGTTGGAAAATCATTCGTAACAAGCATGCTCGCCACCGAGCTTAGAAGGCAAGGCTACGAGGTAGGCGTGTTAGATGCTGATCTAACCGGGCCAAGTATAGCGAAGGTCTTCGGATTAAGTGGGAAGCCGTACAAGGCGCAGAACGGATTGATCGTTCCCGCCAAATCGAAGACCGGAATCAAAGTCATGTCGATCAATCTTGTCCTCGACGATCCAACAATGCCCGTCATCTGGCGCGGCCCGATAGTCAACAGCGTGATCAGACAATTGTACTGGGATGTCGACTGGGGAGACATTCATTATCTTCTCGTCGATCTGCCACCCGGATGTGTCGCGTCGGGCACGCAAGTCTTCGCAAATCCCCATCCCGTCCCGATAGAGTTACTCAAGCCGGGCGACTATGTGTATTCAGTAGAGGCTTCGATCGGACCGTCAGGAAGGTACGCTAACTCTCTAAGTGCCACGGTCTCTCGAAGGCGAGTCTCAGAAGTCGTCCCCCAAGGTGAAGCGGAGGTATTCGAGCTGAAGACGAAGAATCGGACGATAAGGGCTACGTTCAACCATCCTATTCTTGCACTGGACAAGGCAAGGCCAAGCGGCAAGAGGGCCTACCGATATTCGCTCCAATGGAAGAGGCTGACCGAACTAAGACCGCGAGATATAATCGCTGTAGCAAAGAAGATCCCTAGGTACGAAAAAGGACCATACAAACTTCCAGACATAGACTATCAGGGCTTGAAACATCTTGATCTACCCGCCATCAGCAGCGACGACTTCTGCCGAATTATCGGGTACTTCATGGGAGACGGATATGTCCGGTTCGACCCTCGGATGAATATTCACCAAGTGATGTTCGCCGAACCAAGAAACGGAAAGCACAGGGAGAAATACGTTCATCTCCTCGAGAAAGTGTTCCTAGGTGCCAAGGTCTACCAAGGTGACAGCGAATTCGGTGTCGTGTCACGACGGTTGGCTTTGTTCTTTCGTGAGCTAGGCCTGAACAAATCCGCCCTTGTCAAGAGAGTTCCCGAATGGGTGTTCCACCTGCCGGAGTCTCAAATCCTAGCCTTCATAGAGGGATACTGCGACGCTGACGGGCACCGCAGAAAAATGAAACTGTTGATCAGGAGGCCAGGCTGGATGTGTTTTGAATCCCCCAATTGTGAGCTAGTGGAAGGAATGCGAATTCTAGCCCTTTCAGTAGGGCTAAGAGTCTCCAATCTCAATTCGCGCACGCGTACGTTAATTACACCTTCTAGGCATACCTACACGAAAACATTCTGGGGCTTCGAAGCAAACTCGGAAAGTCGGTCCAACAGGATCGGCGCGGGTCTGATCAGAGGAGTGGGAAGACAGGCCGTGGGCAAAGCACTAGTAAATGACTACTTGGGGTTCGAACGGGTCTCTAAGATTACTCACGCCGGCAAGAGCCAAGTTTATGACCTGACGGTTGAGGACAATCACAACTTCATTTCGGACGGCATAATCGTCCACAATACGAGCGATGCCCCTTTGACGATCTTCCAGTCGCTTCCGGTGGACGGAGTGATTGTGGTCTCTTCGCCTCAGGATCTTGCGGCTATGATAGTCGCGAAGGCGGTGAACATGGCCAAGAAAATGGAGGCGCCTATCATGGGTTTGGTGGAGAACATGAGTTACTTCCAATGCCCGGGTTGTGGAGAGAAGATCGAAATCTTTGGCCAGTCAAACGGATCAAAGCTGGCAACGCAATTGGATATTCCCTATCTTGGCGGAGTACCTCTGGACCCTGAGATCGCACGGCTATCTGACGAAGGCCGGATCGAGGAGTATTCTAGCCCTGTGTTCGAGAACATCACGGCAGAATTGAGGCAGAAAGCCGTCAAACAAGTTGAACAGCTTACTCAGGGACTGCCGATAGCTTGGTCGGTTAAGCCGGAGCACGAATAGCTGCGGGAGCCCGTTCATTAGACACTAAGGCAACACTCCTGGTTCGCGAAGACAATCGTTTCGTTGCATGATATCGTCTCACGGCCGCGTTTCGTTTGCGTTGCCCTGACTTCATACGTTGCGACAAAACTGGTCCTCCATAAATTGCGAGAACAGTGGAAACGATCACTGCTGCCGTGGTAATTATGGCCCAGCTCGGAATACAGAACCCACTGAAGACTGGAGGCTGATAGGGTATGGGATTAGCGACCGCTGCAACACCAGCACCTTCACAAGTTGGGAGTGGAGACAATTGAAAGTCCACTGCGGTGGTACCGCCTACTACGACTTGCTGATTTGTTTGCAGGCCTGAATTGTATCCGGGGACGTTGGCATAAACCGCATAAGTTCCAATGGGCATGTTCCTTAGTTGCCAAAATCCTTTGGAATCCGTTTGGGTTTGTTGCTGTGCTGAAGCACCGGTACAGGGGCCATTAAGTCCGATACAAGCCCCAGCTATGGGCCGCCCGTTCGTTGAGTCGTAAACATGGCCGTTGAAGGCACCGCTAGTTGTGCCACCGTTCGGTGGCAGACTGGGGTATTGAGTCAACCAGGTGGAGTATTGTTTGCTTCCTAAAACGTCGTAGATTATTGGAATGTTCACGACTACCGGAGTTGGTGTGATTATGCAAGTATTGAAAGTGGGCAGAGCCTTATCGCAAAGCGAGTCTCCCGCGTAAGTGTATTGCGGCCCTAGGCTCTGAGTGTCAATGTAGGAATAAATCTGACTGTACACGTTGTCCTGAGTAATTTCTGCGATGGACTGGTTGGTCATTGTGGATAACGACGACCAAGTGTAAAAGGCCGGGATGGTTCCTGGCTGAGTCTCTGTTGGGTCCTTGAATAACGCGAGTTGTGTGTGAGGGCCTTGCACGAAGGCACAAGCGTTCACACCGGTACAACCAGAAGTCTGCACGCCCTGACCACCCAACCACATTCCAACTATACCATACCAACATTGTCCGTTCGAGATGTCAGCGGCACTGCAAGGGAAACCCGCGACGGCAGGCACATACAAGCCAAAGGCAATTCTTGTGCCAGTGAGAAGATCTGCTGAATTCATGTTGCTAACCCATGTCTTCATGCTGTTGCGAGTGTTCACGTTGGGGTCTGGACATATGAATGCGCAGTTCCACGAAGCCCAATCGAAAGTGCTTGCAACTGTTATTTTTGGTTGTGGGGGAATGATTTGAAGCTGAAGCGAAGTGATCAATCGATAAACATACCACGTTGTGGTTACGGTTTGAACGGTACTCTGGGTGAAATTGCCGGGAATAATAGTACCAGCAGGGTAGAAAATCCCGTTAACTGTCGTGTCGTATCCTAGGATTGGGTTTCTAACTTGTGTAGTTTTCACTGGACTAGTCATCTGACTGGCGATACACGCAGTCACTCCACGCTGACAGGGCGCAGCTAGAGACTCGACAAGGGCATAGTCTGCTGCCCAACAAGAAGATTGGGCTACATTGCTTTTGTCTGCGCTACCGCCATTGTAATTGGTACAAGTAGGGTCGCCAGCAGGCGTGGAAGATGTCAAGAGATACCCGTTGTTTGAACCTGTCACAACGCCGCTCAAGTCAAACCCCCTACTATCCTGACAAGGTCCAGACGGTGGCGTAAAGCCGTCGGTCTTTGGGATGCATTGATCGTTCAATGAAGGGTTCCTGATAGTGACCGTATACCAGCTGCAACTGAATATGTCACAGTTCCCAGTCGAAGAGGAGTCCGCTACTGCTCCCATTGGAACGTAAAGAGTGCCACCATTTGCCGTGTACAAAGCCTGACCAGACGGGCAGTAAACAGTTGCGATCATATCCATACAACCGTTGATTGGAACCTTGCTCGCGTAAGAATTACGATTAGTAACATATTCTCGCATAGTTGTGAAACCAAAGCTATTGATGAAAAACGGGTTAGTCGGGTAAGGAGGGGGTAACGATTGTGAAAGAGTGCCGGTGGCATATCCAAGAGAAAAAGAGACTAGAAAGTTCGAAGCTAAGAGCACGCTTACGAAGCAGGACTCAAATTTATGCATGCCCGCCCCCCGCGGGGAGCTTGAATATTAAAGTTGCTTTTGATACAAATAGATTGAAATTTGCGGTACGGTCAACTCTTCGGTGGTGGTTCATTAGTGGTAGTAGCTTCGGTCACCTCTGACTGTAAAATATTCAAGGAATGGATCAGCTACAAGCTAGGCGTTCGTCGTACGAACCTCTCGCGATGGGATGAGGGAGTGACTCCGACTATGTGACAGGTGTGAGCTTTTGGATGGGGATATGTTGAATTTCTCAACGATAAGACATACTACTCCAACCCAATGCTGAGGTAGTCGTTAACCATCCTCCCTGATGCCCCTAGTGGCCCGTGAATCTTCGGTCGTCATTGATGGTTCCGGTTCACAGATTTTGGCCTGCACGGTTCCGGGATGTGAAGACTTTCTATTTATGTTGGAGATAGCCGCCGAGAAGCTGACAGAATAGTCGACGGTTTTCACAATATGTTCACCCGATCGTAACGTTACTGTTACTTCCATGTACCCTACCAATTAGGCACGAAGTCTATCGAACATCCTTCAGATGCGATGCTGGCAGGTATGGCATGTGATAAGGCTGGAGAGTCCAATATCGTAGGTGGGATGCCACGAAACGGATAGGGAAGCACCTCCTCTACAGCGCATCCCGGCACCATCCGGTAGCAAGCAGAAGCCTTGAAAAGCCCGGAGCACACTATATACGTCAATCGAGTCGAACTCGAGGGTCGATCATATGGTATTATACAAGAAAACGAAAAAGGCTGAGAAGAAACCCGCCGGGAAGAAGACTCTCAAGAAGATGGCGAAGAGT
>Ga0209157_1000966_pt1 | contig 24242 bp, 25 predicted proteins | sample GraSoiAngelo_135_FD_185892 | JGI IMG/M metagenome (GOLD analysis project Ga0209157, IMG submission 185892) | Grasslands soil microbial communities from the Angelo Coastal Reserve, California, USA - 14_0929_05_40cm (SPAdes) (version 2) | ecosystem: Environmental > Terrestrial > Soil > Grasslands ...
TAGCGTGCCCTCAAAAGACACATGTTCGAATCGACCGGTCGGTGACCGTTAGTCCTCGCCGGAGAATCGTTCCCAGGCGGCCTGCCGACTTGTCCCGATCGCCTCCCCGATTCGTGACCACGCCACTTGGTTCTTGCGCAGCAGGTTGACGGCTCGTTGCAACTGCTCTTCGGATTGCTTCAAACCGGCCGCGTTGATTCTGAGCTCGTCCAGCAATACTTCCGCCACCTCGCTATCGGGCCCAATCGAGAGATCTCGGCCGTGCTGTTCATTGGACTCGAGTACCTCGTTGCAGAGCTGGATGCATTGGTCGCAGATGAACACGCCAGGGCCCGCGACAAGCCTGCGGACTTTGTCCTTGGTCTTGCCGCAAAAGGAGCAGCGCCAATCGCGGTGCTTACCCACCTTCGTGGCATCCCTTCGTTTGAACAATGGCCATGTGTCAGGATACCTTGACGAATCTCGCCCGTCAAGACTACCTGACGTGCAATTGAGAAGCTGCCTGCAGCGTCCTGAACAAGTGTTCTGGTAGCCCCGGCGGGATTCGAACCCGCGATCTCAGCCTTGAGAGGGCTGCGTCCTAGGCCGCTAGACGACGGGGCCGCTTATTTGGTGGGCGGCATTGGGTTTGAACCAATGACCTCTTGCGTGTGAAGCAAGCGCTCTCCCACTGAGCTAGCCGCCCGTGGGAGGAATCATTCTACCCAGCCTCGTACGATCAACCATGAGATGGCCACGCCGCTCGCCCAGCAGCGCTGCGAGGCCTGCACACCAGAGACCCCGACCCTCTCCCGAGCCGACGCCGAGAACCTGCTCCGGGAGCTAGACCCGGGCTGGAGCGTCAAGGAGCGCGAGGGCAAGGACTGGCTCACCCGGACCTTGAAGTTCAAGGGCTTCATGCCCGGGGTCGCCCTGGTCAATCGCATCGCCGAGCTCGCGGAGCGGGAGGGCCACCACCCCGACCTGGAGCTGACCTACGGGTCGCTCACCGTCCGCCTGCGCACCCACGCCGCCGACGGCCTGACTCGCAACGATTTCGTCCTGGCCGCGAAGATCGACGAAATCCCGCCCCCCTGAGGGCCTTTCACACGTTCTTAACCGTCTCTCTTGTGATTTGTAGGCGGATTCCCGATACAGTTTCCCGGCTTGATGCACTTCATCATGTGTTGGCTGCTCCACCAGAAAGAGCGAGAAGTGCTCCTGAAGGGGGTCCTGCCCGGGGGGATCGACGCCGTCGTGTTCTGCTGGCGGTGCGACCGCATGCGCGGCCGGGCCGTCCGGGTCCTTCAGCTGACGCCCAACGGCATCCACGCCTGCAGCGCTCACACGGCTAGCTAGCCAGACCACACCGTTTCGGCCGGCCGATCACCGCTCGGGTTCTTCAGCGCGCCCTCGAGCGCCACGCCCAGCGGCACCGCCGCCGCGACCACGACCGCGAGCACGGGAAAGATCAGGCTGAGCCAGCCGCCGACCCACGCCGCCGCCAGCCCAGCGTCCCGCACCATGCTCCCCCGGGCGCGGGCCAGCAGCCAGATGGGGATCAGCAGCAGCTGCAGGTCGCCCGGGGTCATGTGGTGGTTGATCAGGACCGAGCCCATGACACCGACCGCGATGGTGACCTCCACCCCACGCCAGCGGGTCGCCCAGGCGATTAGCGCCGTGGCGATCGTGATCGCGGCCGCCGCGGCCAGCCACGGCGCGCCCGACCCGAGGAGCGGCACGAGCGACCACCTCAGGTAGTAAGGGTCCGCGGCCAGGCTGGCCGACAGCGAAACGTAGGCCGTGATCCCCGCCGGCCCCAGCACGATGAGCGACGTACCTACGGCAGCGATCGCGACCACGAGCCACGCGATGAACGTCCGCCGGTGGCCCGCCGCAAGCAGCGCCAGTGGAACCAGGATCGAGAGCGTCGGCTTGAGCAACCCGACCGCGAGGATGGCGCCCGCCAGCACCGGCCGGTCATCGCGGATGAACTTCCACGTCAGCGCCAGGGAGAGCACAACGAGCGGCCCGAGCGGCGCGGAGATGAAGATCAGGTACGCCGGCAGGAACGCCAGCCACGAGGCCAGATAGACCACGCGGAGGTAGAGATCACGGGGCGCGACGACCTGGCTCGCAACCACCACGGCGGCGATCAACGCCACCGTCCAGATCCAGAGGGCGAGCCCGTAGGGCAGCGCCGTCAGAGGCGCCAACAGCCACGCAAACGGCGGTGGGTTGACGACGACGCACGGCGAGCCCGGAAACATCTGCTGCACCCACTGCTGCTGCACCGCCGGGTCGTACATCCGGCTGTAGCCGAGGGTGGCTCCGGCCTTCGCGACCGCGTAGAAGCACGCGAAGTCGGGGTACGGGTTGGGAGACTTGATCACCTGGTAGGCGTTGAAGGCGGCGAGGTCGAGCAACGCGAACAGCAGCGCGGCCCGCCCCCGCCGACGCCAGGGACCGCTGATCGCCGGCGCGCTCGACATGGGGCCGAGAGTATATGTCGCCGTCGCGGCGACTCCTATCGGGTGACGGCCTCCTCGTCGGGCAGCTCTACGTCCTCGCCGGTGTACGCCGCCGCCTGCATGCGGAAGAGCCTCGCATAGCGGCCGCCCAGGCGCATCAGCTCCTCGTGCGTCCCCTCCTCGACCAGCCGGCCGTGCTCGAGGAAGATGATCCGGTCGGCGCGGCGCACGGTCGAGAAGCGGTGCGAGATGTACACCGCCGTCCGGCCGTGGGTGAGCGAGCGCAGGCGCTCGAAGAGGTCGTACTCGGCCTGGGCGTCCAGCGCCGAGGTGGGCTCGTCGAGGAGCAGGATCCGGGCGTCGTCGCGCATGAACGCGCGCGCAAGCGCGACCTTCTGCCACTCCCCTCCCGACAGGTTGACGCCGGCGTCGAACCACTTGCCCAGCGCGGTGTCGTAGCCCTCCGGCAGACCGGCGATCAGGTCGTCGGAGCCGGCCTGCTTGCTGGCCCGGACGATGGCCTCGCGGTCGGTGATCTCGGGCACGTTGCCGAGGCCGATGTTCTCGGCCGCCGTCGCCTGGTAGTCCACGTAGTCCTGGAACATGGCGCCGATCTGACGCCGCAGCTCGGCCGGCTCGAAGTCGCGGATGTCGACGCCGTCGATCAGGATGCGTCCCTCGCTCGGGTCGTACAGGCGGCAGATGAGCTTGAACAGCGTGGTCTTGCCGGCGCCGTTGCGGCCCACGACCGCGAGCGTCTCCCCCGCCTTGATGGTGAACGACACGCCGGCCAGGGCCAGCTGCTCCGCGCCGGGGTAGGCGAAGCTGACGTTCTCGAAGCGGATCTCGCCGCGCAGAGGCACGGGGACGGGCTTGGGCTCGTCCGCGACCGGCATCGTCGGCTGCCGGGCCATCAGCTCGTAGAGGTTGTTCAGATACAGGTTGTGCTCGTACATCCCGGAGAAGCCGCCGAGCAGGCTCTGGATCGAGTTCTGCACCGACGTCGCCGCCTGCGTGTACGCGGTGAGGTGCCCGAGCGTCAGCCGTCCCGCGATCGCCTGCAGCGCGACATACAGATAGGTGAGGGACGTGACGATGGTGCTCAGGTTGCCGAGCGCAAAGCCGGTGAGGTAGCGGCGCACGACCTGCGAGCGCTGCGTGTCGTAGAACACGGTCGCGATGAGGCGGTAGCGGTCGATGAAATACTGCCCGAGGCCGAAGAGCTTGACCTCCTTGGCGAAGGCGTCGGTGGTGACCAGGTTGACCATGTACGTCATGCGCCGCAGCAGCCGTGAGCCCCAGCGCGCGATGTTGTAGCCGCGCCATCCATAGCGCGTGTCGGCGATGAAGGCGGGGATCGGCGAAAGGAGTGCGATCAGCGCCAGCAGCGGGCTGACGCCGACGAGCAGCACGATCATGGTGGCGAAGGTCAGCACCGTCTGCAGCAGCCCGAACGCGGTCGCGATCATCAGCACGGGCCGGTTGATGGAGTCGTTCTGCGCCCGACGCAGGAGGTCGTAGGACGCGGGGTCTTCATAGAACGGAAGGTCGAGCGACGCGGCCTTCTCCATGACCATCAGCTGGATGCGCATGGCGACCGAGTTCTGGAGCAGCTGCTGGAAGATGTTGCGCAGGGTGTTCAGCAGCGCGGCTAGAGCGAAGACCAGGAGCTGCAGGACGGCGAGGAACACGATCATCCCGAACGCGGTGAAGGTCGGACCGGGCAGCCAGTGGACGTCGAGGCTGGCGAAGGTCTCGCGGTCGGGAAGGTTCTGGGCGTGGTTGGTGATCCCCACCACCACTGCGTTGGTGAGCAAGAACGAGATGCCGACCGAGATCGTGGGGATGAGGCCGGCGAGTGCGGTGGTGATAAACAGGCCGACGGTGGTGCGCGGGCTCGCCTCCCACACCAGGCGCAGCACCTGGGGCAGGGCCGCCGTCGTGCCCAGGACGGATTGCTTGAGGCTCTCCCAGCGCCCGCGGAGGTCTTTCGGACCTTCGGGCTGCTGCGGCGGCTCGATGGCGGGGTCCCCGGTGAGGCCCGAGTTGGCCGGGCCGGTGTCGGGCTTGCGCCGCCCCCGCCCCCAACCGCCCCACCAGATCACGGGCCCGTGGGAGCCCGGCGGCATCATTCCCATGTGCTGGTGAGCTTACGCAACCCCGCTTGACAGGCCACCTTTTACAGTGTAATTATGTAATGCATGGATGACAAAGAGCTCGGCTCGATCAAGGGTTGGTTTGCCGGAAGGCTCCCGGACGGCTGGTTCACGGGAGTTGAGGTCGCCGTCGAGGACGACCAGATCGTGGTCATCGGCACGCTGCCGGACCTCAACCTCGGCTCCACGCCGGAGGAGAAGGAAGGGGCCGCGGCGGGGCGCATCGCCCGCTTCCGCGAGGAGACCCGGGGGCAGCGGATCGGCATCGCCCAGGAGGCCGAGGAGCGCTTCAAGAAGTACGTCACGTGGGGCGCCAAGCTCGAGGGCGTGACCAAGCGCTTCAACCCCGGCGGCGGCGGTCGCGGCGGTGACGACCGCCGGAGCGTGATGATCCGGCGCTGGATGCGCAGGCACCGCGGACGCCACGCGCAGGAGGCGCAGAGGCAGAGCCAGGTCTTCTAGTCACGGCCCCTCACCCCGACCCTCTCCCCATGGGGAGAGGGAGAGGGCGGAGTACATCGAGCCCAGCCAGCGGCTCGGGACGGTCTTCAAGAGCCTGGTGTTCTTGAACCCGGCCCGAGCCGCCATCGTTTCCCACGTCGAGTAGGTGAAGGGATACGGCACCCAGGGGTTGCCGCGGTCGGCGCCATACTCGACGACGATCAACCTCCCTCCCGGCCGCAGCATGCCGTGCACCAACCTCAGCACCGGATCCTTGTCGCGCACGTAGTGCAGCGAGTTCGCCATGACAACGCCGTCGAGGTCGTGCAGGTCGAGCGGCTTCGTGAAGTCCCCGACCCGGGTCTCGAAGCGGCTATCGAGCGCACGGAGCGCGCTCGCGTCCTTGTCCACGGCAACGATGCGAGCCTCGGATCCCAGCAGGTCTGACAGCGCGCGGGTGAAGGCGCCCTCGCCGGCGCCGAGGTCGGCCCACGAGCCGCCCGTCGTGCCTACGCCGTCCTCAATCAGGGATACGAGATCGGCGTGATTCAACTTGCTCGCGCACCTTCGGCGCCACCTCGGTCATGAAGGCCCGCATCTCTTCTTCCTGGTCGGCGACGAGGAAGGTGTCCATCCCCACGTCGACGACGAGCTGGACCAGCTGCTCGGCGTCCATGGACCCGGCGTTGAGCACCCGGCGGATCGATCCCGGCTCGCGTCCCGCAGCCTCCGCGGCCGCGTCGATGCGCAGGTTCGCTTCGCGCAGCTCGGGCTCCTTGAGGTAGCCGTACGACGGCACCCAGCCGTCGGCCGCGCGCCCGACCAGGGCCAGCATGCGCGGCCTGTACGCGCCGAGCCAGATGCCGATCGGGTGCGCCGGCACCGGCCCCGAGTGCGCGCCGACCAGCTGATAGAACCGGCCCTCGAACCTGATCCCGTGCTGCCCGCTCCAGAGCAGGCGGATGACCTGAATCGCCTCCTCGAGCGCCGACACCGACTCGCCCGCGGTGCGGGCGGGACCGCCGTAGGCCTTGATCGCGTCCCAGAAGCCGCCGGCGCCGAGGCCGAGCTCGAGCCGGCCTCCGCTCAGGATGTCGAGGCTCGCCGCCGCCTTGGCGAGCACGGCCGGCGGGCGCAGGGGCAGGTTGGCGACGTCTGGAAACACCGTGATCCGTTCGGTCCGCATCGCGATCGCGGTCAGCAGCGTCCAGGTGTCGAAGAAGCGGCGCTGGTAGGGATGGTCCTGGACGCCGACGACGTCGAACCCAAGCTCGTCCGCCAGCACCGCCAGGCGCAGCGGCCGCTCCGTCGCCTCGGGCGTGACGAAGACCCCGAAACGAACCGGCAGTCCATGGTCCATCACGGACTAGAAGGCGACGAGTGCGGGGATTAATTCCTGCGGAAGATCAGGCGCCAGATCAGGAGGAGGATGACCGCGCCGGCGAACGCGATCACGAGCTTGTTGAGGATGTCCGCGCCGAGGTTGATGCTGAGGTTGAGCACACCGGCGAGCCAGCCGCCGAGGAGAGCACCAAGGACGCCGATGACGATATCGAACACCCACCCGCGTCCTTTGCCCAGCACGATCTTGCTCGCGAGGAAGCCGGCGACCAGGCCGACCAGGATGTAGATGACGATGTTCTCTAGGGTCACTGCCCTAAACGGCCTCCTCTACGCTTTGCCGTGTCATGCCGACTGACCAGTATCACGAACCGGCCGCCGATTTGAGCCAGGAGATCCGTACTTTCGCGCGCATGGCCGCGTCGCTGCAGGAGGAGGCCGAGGCGATCGGCTGGTATGAGCAGCGGATGTCGTTGGAGCGCGACCCGACGGCGAAGGCGATCATGGAGGACGCGCAGGAGGAGGAGTTCAAGCACTTCGCGATGGCGCTCGAGTTCCTTTCCCGACGCAAGCCCAAGTGGCGGGCGGTCCTGCGTTCTGTGCTGTTCCAGGAGGGGGACATCGTCGAGCATGGAGAGAAAGGCGAGGAGGCCGAGAAGAAGGCTTAGCGCTAGATCGTCGCGACCAGCTCCGTGATCGTCGCCAGCTCCTCCCCGCTCACCAGGTGCCCCATCCCCGGGTAGAACCGGACGGTCACGTCCGCGCCCATGCCTTTGAGGACCTCGCCGGTCTCGACCACCCGCCGCATGGGGATGTGCGGGTCGATGTCGCTGCAGCCGAGGAACACGGGCGTGCCATCGAAGTTGCCCGGGTAGTCGCGGGGCGTCCCGTCGGGCCCGATGAGGCCGCCGCTCAGGCCGACCACGCCGCCGTAGCGGCGGGCGTTGCGGGCCGCCCACTCCAGGGTGAGGCACGCTCCCTGGGAGAAGCCAAGCAGCACCACACGCTGCGCAGGTATGCGGGCCTCGACCCGCTCCACGACGCGCGCGATCGTCTCCATGGCCGCGCTGAGATGGGGCTCGTTGCTCTCCAGCGGCGCGGTGAAGGGGTTCGGGTACCACGTGTTGCCCGCGGCCTGGGGCGCGAGGTAGGCCCAGCCGGGCTGCTGCACTTCGGAGGCGATGGTCATGATGTCCTCAGCGCTGGCGCCGCGGCCGTGGAGGAGGATCATGGCCGCGCGCGCCGTGCGCAGGTCTTGGCCCGCCTCGACGATCCTCTGCCCGTGCGTGATGGACATAGCGACCTAGCATAACGAGGACTTTGAAGGGCGAATTCACGTACAGCAACCCGCGCGTGATCCACTGGGGCGCGGGCTCGGTCGCGCGGCTGGGCGAGCTGAAGGCCGAGCGCATCGCTGTCGTGACGACCCGGTCCCTGCGCGACAAGGTCGAGCGCCTTCCCGTCCGCGCGTCGTGCGTCGTCACGGTCGGCCAGCACGCGCCGCTGGCGCAGATCGACGCCGGCGTCGAGACGGTGCGGGGCGCGGACGCGATCGTCAGCTTCGGCGGGGGCAGCGTGATCGACGCGGCCAAGATCATCTCCGTCAAGCTCGGCGCCCTCCCCCACACGGCTGTGCCGACCACTCTCTCGGTGGCCGAGCTGGCCGCGGGGGCGGGGTTCACGAACGAGGCCGGAGACAAGGCGGGCATGCGCGACCCGCGGCTGATGGTCGAGACGGTGATCTACGACGCCGAGCTGACGCTGTGGACCCCGCTCGACCTGTGGCTGTCGACAGGGATCCGGGCGCTCGACCACGCCGTCGAGGGGTATCTCGCCGAGGGCGAGCACCCGCTCAACGACGTGATGGCGCTGGAGGCGATCCGGCGCCTGTTCGACTCGCTGCCGCGGGCCAAGGCAGCCCCGGAGGACATGAACGTGCGGACTGAGAACCAGCTGGCGGCCTGGTTCTCGTTCACGCTGCCGGGCGCGTCGGCGGCCGGTTTAAGCCACGTGATGGGCAAGCAGATCGGCGCGCGGCACGGCATCCCGCACGGCGTCACGTCATGCCTCTTGCTGCCCCACGTGATGCGCTACCTGGGACCGCGGATGCCGGAGCGGATGGCCGCCCTGCCGTCACCGGACTCGGTCTACGAGCTGATCGGCTCGCTCGCCCTGCCGCAGCACATCGCCGCGTACGGGATCGGCGAGCCGGAGCTGCGCCGCGCGGCGGACGAGCTGGCCGGCAAGCACCCCGCCGAGGACCTGTTCGAGGTCTACAGAGCGGCAATCTAGTTCCGCGATAGTCGCGACTATCCGGCCTTTCGGCCGTGAAAAGCTCTTGATAGTCGCGACTATCCGTGGGAGGGATGGCCAACTTCGCGTCGGGAGGCAAGAACCCCACCGCCGGCTAGTGGCGAACGCGGCGCGCGCGCCGCACGTGAAGACCCGGAGCAATCGAAAGGACGCGCTCGGCATCGGCGCCGAGCGCGTCGTCCGCCCGGGACGCGCGAAGGACATGAAGCCCCGCCGCGGCCATGCTCACGAACCTCAGTGCGGGACGGAAACCCGATGGGCCGACGGCTCTCTCGGCGGGGATGGCGACGCTCCCGATCCACAGTCGCTCGAGGCCCTGTTTTCGGGCCGCGTCGTGAAGGCCAAGTAGCAGGGAGCGGAAGATGCCCTTCCGCCTGTGCTCGGCGAGCGTGACGCAGTTCCAGATGTACGCCTCAGCCTGCCGCGGCTTGATCTCGAGCTGGAGCTCGCCGATCCACTCGGGCCCGGTCGCCAGCCACCCGTAGCCGGCGATCGCGCCGTCGAAGATCACCGCGAAGCACCGGCACCCTCGCGCGAATCGCGGCTTGACCAGGTCGGCCTCCGGCCCCATCGCCGCCTCGATCAGGGGCGCGCGGTCGCGATGGATCTCCTCCACGGGGAAGGTGGGACGCCCGGCCCCTCCGGCGCTGGGCGGCGGAAGGTCCGCCGCCCAGAGGGTGCTTCGGATCAGAAGCGGAAGTGCAGCTGCCGAATGTTCTTGATGACTTCCTCATCGCCGCTCGCCGAGCCGCCGGGGAAGCGCTGGAAGAACGTCAGCACCGCGTCGGCGGCGTTGTTGAAGTGGATCAGCGCGTCGCAGCCCTCGAAGTTGCCGCTCTCGGGCTCGGCCGACCACTTCCCGTCCTTGATCGTGGCGCGCCACTTGCCGCCCCACGGGCCGTCGACCTGGATGCCGTAGGTGTAGTCCTGGCCCTTGGCCGTCTTCTCGTCGACCGTGTACTGCCAGAACACGAACGCGAACGGCAGGATCAGGCCCGCCGTCGCCTCGTCGATGGTGGCGAGCTTGTTGCCCAGGCCGTACTCGATGTCGTAGGGGTGGACGCCGTAGTCCATGATCTGGAAGGTGCCGTAGAACCCAGCCGGCACGGGCCCCGCGAATGGGTGGTAGACCATGAAGCTCGTCCACTGCTCGGGCGTCAGGTCGGACAGCATCTTGTCCAGCTTCTGAGCGTCCTTCTTGAAGCGGTCGAGAGCCTCCTCGCGCGAGAGCTTGCGGAACTCGAGCGCGTGGTCGTTGAGGGTCTCCCCCATCACGGGCAGGCCGAGCGCGGTTCCGTCTTTGCCCGCGACGGCCGCGTCCCAGTTCTTGAAGTAACCCTCCATGACGTCGATCATGTGCCCGACCAGGTCGCGAACCTCCCATCCTGTGCAGCGCGTGTCGACGTTCCAGTTCTTCGGGTCCGACACGAGGCGCGTGAAGTTGTCCCGGTCGCGGCGCATCACGGTCATGACCGTGTCCTTGCCCTCCGCGGACATCGGATTGACCGGTGTGATGACTGCTGTGCTCATAGGCCCTCTCGCCTCCCCAGGTTTCCTTGGACCACGAACTAGTGGGCGCCGGTCGCCGTGGTGGTCGGCACGGCAATCGGCGGCAGGACGTCGTCGAGGTGCTCGCGCCGCACCTGAAACCAGGGCGGCAGGCTGAGCGTGGTCCCGAGCTTCTCCGGCTTCTCGTCGACCGTGAACCCGGGGCCGTCGGTCGCGATCTCGAACAGCACCCCGCCGGGCTCGCGGTAGTAGATGGATTTGAAGTACCAGCGGTCGATCACGGGCGTGACGTTGCGGCCGGCCTCGAGCAGCGACTCGCGCCACGCGACCTGGGTGGCCGCATCGGCCGTACGCCACGCGACGTGGTGGACCGTGCCGATCGACTCCTCCCCCTCGGGTCCCTCAGGCGACTCGATCAGGTCGAGGATGGAGTGCGGACCGCCCTCTCCGGTCTCGAAGCGCAGCCGCTTGCCGTCGCGGCTCGCCTGGCGGAAGCCCATCGTCCTGGTGAGCAGCTCGACGGTGGCCGCCGCCTCCGCCACGGTCAGGGCGACGGAGTGAAAGCCGCGGATGGCGTGGTCCTGCTCGACCGGGCCCTCCGGCCAGGGCGTCCAGCGGTCGTCGTTCGCATCGCCGACCAGCTCGAGCTCGATACCGTCCGCGTCGCGCAGCACCAGGGCGTCGGCGCCGAACCTGGTCGCCTGCTCGTGGGCGACGCCGAGCTGCTTGAGCCGTCGGCTCCAGAAGCCGATGGATCCGGCCGGCACCTGGAACGAGACGGTCGTCACCTGGCCGCTGCCAACGCGCTGCTTCGGCCAGGTCGGCCAGCCGAAGAACGTCATCGCGGTGCCCGGGGTGCCAAGGTAGTCGCCGAAGTAGATGTGGTAGGTGTCGGGCAGGTCCTGGTTGATGCTCTTCTTGACGAAGCGCAGGCCGAGCACGCTGACGTAGAAGTCGACGCACTTCTGCGCGTCGCCGGTGATGCACGTCACGTGGTGGATACCGGGGATGGAGGCCACGCTCGCCCCCATCTTAGTCCCGCTCGGACGCTGTTTCCGAGCTCCCCTCGGCCTCGGCCCGCGACCAGATCCCGGCCGCCATCGGGTCCTCCATCTCCTCCTGCAGATGGGCCACCAGACCGATCGCCCGAGCCATCACGGCCAGGCCGCGCGTGATCCGCCAAGGCAGTCCCATCTCGCTCGCGATGGCGGCGATCGCGCCGGTCGCGTTGACCGGGAGGTCTCGGCCGTAGGCCCTTCCCGCCTCGTCGGCGATGAGCTCCATCAGCTTCACGTGCCGGCCGGCGAACTTGTTCTCCGCGGCAAGAGCGAAGAGCCTGGTCGTGCGAGGGTCGGCCGGCCTGTGCACGGGGTGGCCGAGGCCGGGGACCGTTTCCTTGCGGGCCTTGAAGCCCTGCACGATCTCCCTGGCGTTTTCACGAAGGTCGCCATCCGACGGGGCCTCCTGGAGGATGCGGGCCGCCTGCTCGATGGAGCCGCCGAAGCGGTCGCCCATGCCCAGCACGCCCGCCGCCACCGCGGCCTGCAAAGCCTCGGGCGCCCCGAAGTAGGTCAGGCGGGCGGCGATCGTGCTGGGCGTCAGCCCATGCTCGACGAGCGTCACGGCCAGGGCGTTGAACATGACCGACTCGCGCGGCTCGGGCAGCCGGCCCAGCAGCTCGAAGAAAGCGAAGTCGCCGAGGTTGACCTTGCCGATGAGATCGGCGAGGTCATGGCCGCGGACGAAGACCTGATCCGCCGTGCTCCGGCCGAGGCGCGAGCTCGGCCTTCTTCTTCCACGCCCCTCACCCTTCATCCCTCTCCCCTGGAGGGGAGAGGGGCATTCCTGGTAAGGCGGGTTTTGTAGCCGGCCTCCCCGAAGTCGGCCTCGGACACCAGCGACACCTTCCCCCGAAATGTCAGCTTCGCGTGGATCGCGTTCTCGATCTCACTGATAAGCGCGTTGTCGGAACCATGCCGCTCGGTGACCTCGACCTCGATCGGGATCGGCGGCTCGACCGAGGTGTCAGACCCGACGCGCACCACCCGCGCACGGCCGGTGACGCGAGGGCGGAACTCGCCGACCACCGACAGGATGGCGGTCGGATACACGTTGACGCCGCGGACGATGAACATGTCGTCGCGGCGGCCCAGGACGCGCATGCGGAAGCTCGTGCGCTCGCACTCGCAGGAGGTGCCCTCGATGCGCACGATGTCTCCGCCGAGGAAGCGCACCACCGGCATCGCCTCGCGGGTGAGAGCGGTGTAGACCAGCTCGCCGACCGCGCCGGTCTCGATCTCCATGGGCTCGCGACTCTCGGGGTCGATCAGCTCCACCCACACGTGGCCCGCGCCGCAGAAATGCATGCCCTGCTGGTGGGGGCACTCCCCGAAGAGCGAAGGCGCGACGTCGCCGATGCCCATCACCTCGGTCACGGTCACGCCGAGGACCCGCTGGATGTGATCGCGAATCTCCGGGATGCCGCCGCCCGGTTCGCCGCCGGTGACCACGTGGGTGAGGCTCGACCGGCCCTCACCCCGACCCTCTCCCGCTGACGCGGGAGAGGGGGATCTGTTCGCGAGGTACTGGGCGAAAGACGCCGTGCACAGCAGCGTGTCCGCCAGGCCGGCGCGCAGCCCGAAGACAACCCGCTCGGTGTCTCCCGGCGCCACCGGGATCGAGCGCGAGCCGATGCGCAGGAGGACGAAGTGTGTGTGCCCAGCGACGAACGGTCCGGCGCCGAACGTGGTGAGCACGCTGCTGTGCTCGTGGATGCCGGTCGCGTAGTAGGTGCGCGTGCCCATCACGGTCCAGGTCTCCATGTCGCCTCGCGTCAGCCCCAGCACGCTCGGCGCGCCGCTGGTGCCGCTCGTCTGGTACACACGCTTCACCTGCTCCGGCGCCACGCACAGGTTGGCGCCAAACGGCGGGTCCTCGTCGAGCGCGCCCTTCAACTCCTCTTTCGTGGTGAAAGGCAGCGCGCTCAGGTCGGCGAGGCTGACGAACGAGCTGCCCACACCCGCCTCTCGCCACTTGCGCGCGTAGAACGGTGACGACTCGCGCAGGCGACGGAACTGCCGCTCCCACGCGCCGACAGACAGGCGGCGCGTCTCCTCCCACGGCGCGGCCTCGATCTCGCGCTCCCAGATCCAGTCGCGCTCACATGTGTCGTCGCGGAGCCGGTTCGCCGTCGCGGCCATCTCGACCGTCCAGATTACCCTTGCGGAGGTGACGGATCTCCCGCTCCTGCCCACGACCGTCGTCGGCAGCTACCCGCAGCCTGAGTGGCTGGTCGACCGCCAGATGCTCGGCTCACGCCTGCCGCCGCGGGTGCGCGCACGGGAGATCTGGCGCGTCTCGGCCGAGCTCCTCGAGCAGGCGCAGGACGACGCCACCGTGGTCGCGATCCGCGACATGGAGCGCGCGGGGATCGACATCATCACCGACGGCGAGATCCGGCGAGAGAGCTACTCCAACCGGTTCGCGACGGCCCTCGACGGCATGGACCTCGACAACCCCGGGACCGCGCTCGACCGCACCGGGCACGCGAACCCGGTGCCTCGGGTCGTGGGCCCGATACGGCGCACGCGACCGGTCGAGCGCCGCGACGTCGAGTTCCTGCGCGTCAACACAGACCGGACGATCAAGGCCACGCTGCCCGGGCCGTTCACGATGTCGCAGCAGGCGCAGGACGACTACTACCACGACGAGGAGGCGCTGGCCATGGCGCTCGCCGGGGCCGTCAACGCGGAGGTGCGCGAGCTTTTCGCCGCGGGCGCCGACGTGGTCCAGCTCGATGAGCCCTACCTGCAGGCACGGGCGGAGAAAGCGGCGCGGTTCGCGCTCCCGGCGATCAACCGCGCGCTCGACGGGATCAAGGGCACGACCGCGCTCCATACGTGCTTCGGCTACGCCCACATCGTGCACAACCGGCCGAAGGGCTACCCGTTCCTGGAGGAGCTGGCGGACACGAAGGCGGAGCAGATCTCGCTCGAGTCGGCGCAGCAGAACGTCGACCTGGGAGTGCTGCGCTCGCTGGGCTCGAAGACCCTGATCGTCGGCGTGATCGACCTCGCCGACAACAGCGCGGTCGAGCACGAGGACGTCGTCGTCAACCGGATCAAGAACGCCCTGCGCTTCGTCGACCCTGAGCGGCTGATCATCGGCCCCGACTGCGGCATGAAGTACCTACCCCGGGAGACTGCCTTCGGCAAGCTGAGCGTCATGGTCCGCGCGGCCGCCAGCGTGCGGGCGGGGCTGTAGTGATCCGGGCTTAGCCGTCTACGTGCGGGCAAAGGGGGAGGAGCCTCGCTGCTCCTCCCCACTTTTGCTCCCGACTTTGCTTCCCTACTTCTTCTTCTTCGGACACGGCGGCGTGCCCACGGTGTGGCTCGCGCCGAAGTTCGCGTTCGGCGCCCGGTCCGCGTCGGCGGTGAAGAACACGCCGCTTCCCAGCACCGAGATCGATGCGTGGGTGTTCGCGTACGGGTTGGTGAGCAGCGCGCCGTCGGGCGGGCTGCCGATCGCGGTCCGCGGAAGGTGGAAGACGAACGTGCCGTTGACCCCGGGGTGGAACTCGCCGGTGATGAGGTCGACGCTGTGGAAGCTGCCGTTCCACGTCCCGTAGTCGTAGGTCGCCACGGCGGCGCCTCCGGTGCCGTTCGTGGTAGCCCGCACGAACCACCACGTCGAACCGCTCGCCGTCCCGTACTGGAAGTACACCGTCCACAGGGCGGAGACGATGTTGGGGTTGGCCTTGGTCGGCGGGGCCTCGAGGTCTTTGAGCTGCAGGGTGATGTCGATGTTCGCGCCGCCGGGCGCGGAGGCGAACGTGACCGCGGTGACGTCGAGGTTGTCCATGTTCTGCCCCATGCCGCCGGGGAAGTTGTTGGGCGCGTCTCCGGAGAAGTCGGCCACTTGCGGGCCAGGGCACGCATTGCCCTGCGGCGCGGGCGGAGGCGGAGGCGGCGCGACGCAGTCGTTGACGAGCGCGGCACCGGTCTTGGCCGAGACGCCGGTGCACTGGCGCGTGTAGTACATGACCGCGGTGCCAGGCGACGCGTGGTCGTCCGCGTATGCGATGTCGGCCGCGCCGTTGGTCGGATCGATGGAGACCTGGAAGAAGTCGAGCAGGGTCCGGTCGCGGTTGCCGACGAGGTTGCAGTTCAGCCCGTCGATGCAGAGCTGGCTCTTGTGGATGTCGTGGTCGCTCGCCTTGAGCGTGGTCCAGGTCGCGCCACCATCCACGGTCTGCGCCATGTAGACGTTCCAGACATTGTTCGGATCATCCTGCGGGTTCGGCTGCGCGCCCGCCCCGCCATGCGCGCCGTAGAAGACCGCATCGACCACACCCGGCGCGCCTCCTGTCGCGATCGCGTCCGCCCACGGCATGAGGGCCGTGTTGTCGGAGCCGAAGTTCGGGATCTGCCCCGGAGCCGCGGCAGGGCTCCAGCCGGTGCCCGTGGCGTCGGACTTGGTGAAGATGCGGTTGCCGTCGGACCAGAAGGCGTACACGCGGCCGGCCGAGTCGACGGTCGTCACCGGGAAGATGCGGTTGTAGCGCGCGCCGACCGGGCCGTGAAAGACCTCGTAGTTGCGCCAGGCGATGGTCGGCGTCAGCGTCGGCGGCAAGGGGTCGGTGACGGTGCCGACGGCTTCGTAGACGCGGTTGAAGTTGAAGGTCCCGGCTACGCCCTGGTTGACGTTGTCGGTCGGGCTGTCAGGCGTCTCGAAGATCGAGTAGAGCGTAAGCGCGCCAGTCACCGGGTCGCGCCGGGCGACGATGTTGCCGAGCTCGTTGCCGGCGCCGGCGCCGAGCCCCTGCCATTGGCCCTGCGCGACATCGGTCGCGTTGATGATCGGGGCGTTCTGCGTGTACGCGAATCCGCCGTCGGTCGAGATGCTGAGCTCGATGTCGTCGACCGTGATGTCGTGGTACGTCATGAAGACAGTCGCGAATCCAGCGCTGTTGAGTCGGGGATCCGCCGCCATCCACATGCGGTCGTCGCCCACGACCTGCGTCGAAGCGGGGTTGGGCGAGATGAAGCTGTTGCCGTCGTCCGTGGACTTGCCCGTCGTGATGTTGATCAGGTTGTCGAGGCTCGAGAAGGCCAGGTCGTCTGCAGTCGGCGTCGGGAACCCGGGCAGGGCACCGGTCTCTCGCGGCCCCACCGCCCAGTCGCAGTCTCCGCCGCCGGCGTTGTGGTCGGGCGCGCCGATGAACTTGGCCGCCGAGCCCGCGTGGTTGACGCGCATGGCGTTGCACTGCAGGCCCGTCGGTCCGATGACGAACGACTCGCCGAGGCTGTTGGCGCGGATGCTCGGCTCGGCAGCGCCGGTGCTCCCGGGAAGCAGAAGGTTGGGGTTGAAGGGCGGGGGTGGCGGGGCAGGCCTGGCGGCCGCGGGCGCCGCAACACCGATGGTGGCGACGATTGCCGCCAGCCCTGCGAGAAGAGCGATCTTCCTCATGACTTGCCACCCCTGAAGTTGAAGCAGCAGACGCCGTCGATCTCCAGCGGAACCGTGTCGCTCTCCGCGGTGGCGTTGTTCTCAGCGCCTTCCTGGAGCGAGGCAGCGAGCGCGTAGGCGCCCACCGACTCAAGCAGGCTGGTCGAGGTCGGAGTGCCCACGTCGGCGACCTTGACCGTGATCGTCAGCGTGCACGGCCCGCTCGCGGGACAGCTGATGGAGCCCGTCTCCTGCCTGCCGGTGAAGGTCGGACCGGCGCCAGGCTCCGGGTAGGTCAGGACGTGTGGAAAGCACGCGGAGACGGAGCAGAGGTCGATGGTCTGCATCGCGCCGGCGTAGAACAGCGGCACGTTTGCGGCCGTGTTCTCCATCGCGGCGTAGTACACGGTGTTGCCGAGCTGCCACCGCGTGACGTACTGGACGTTGGTCGCGCCGGGAATGCCGGCGATGGTGGTCGCGGGATGCGCCAGATCGCCGACCTGCATGGTGACGGTCAGCGTCTTGCCGTCGCGGGAAAGGCTCAGGTTGCTCGCCCTGATGTCCATGCCCGCCTGGTTGGCGCCGCCGATGACCGGGTAGAGCCCGTCGCCGGAGGCGTCGAACATCCCGGACGCAGGCGCGTTCGACGGGCCGCTCACCCTGGTGCCGAAGAGCCCGAGCCCGCCGCTCTGGCGCGCGATCGTGATCACGCCGGCGCCGCAGTGGTCCGCCACCTGGACGGTGCACGTGCCCGGCGGCTGCACCAGCTTGTTCGAGGTGTCGTCGTAGACGATCTCGGCCGCGCCGGTCTTGTCGACGGTGACCACGAAGAAGTCGGCAAGGTTGCGGTTGCCCTGGCTGGCGATGCATCCAGAGCCCTGGAGGCAGACGTCGTCGTAGTGCATCGGGTGGGGCGTCACCTTGACCAGCTGCTTGGCCGGCGCCGCTCCCGTGATCGCGCCGGTGGCGTCGGTCGGGAACACGACCTGGGACATGAAGACGTTCCACGACTGGTTGTTGTGGCTGCTCGGGTCGACCTGCTTGTCGGAGCCGTACCAGACGGCGTCGGCGCGGCCCGGCCCGCCGGCCTTGATCCACGGGAACACGTTCGTCGCGTCACCGGTGCGCGTCGAGGCGTCGCTGACCTGAACCGGCGTTGTCCACGCCGTCCAGCCGCTAGCGGCGCTGGAGGCGCTGACGAAGACCTGCCGCAGGACGGGGCTGTCGTTGTCGACCGCCCAGACCGCGAAGAGGTTGCGCGCGCTGTCCATCGAAAGGACCGCGAACAGGACATCCGGATCGCCAACCGTGTCGGCGATCTTGACCAGCTTCGTCAGGTCCTGGCCGGTGCCGGTCGCATCGAGGAAGTGCAGCGTCCCGGTCGCGTCCGGCGTGCCGATGTTCAGGTACAGGCCCGGTGTGGCCGTGCTCGAGGTGCCGCCGCACAGCTTGGCGTTGCAGCCGGCGGCCTGGAACACCTTGCCGGTCACCTGGTCGATGGCCGGGTAGCCGTCGCCGCCGAATGGCGAGTAGGTCGTCGGGTCGGGCGAGTCCCCGACAGCGTTGCTGTAGCTCAGGCCGTCCGTGCTCTTGTTCCAGGCCTCGCCCCCGTCCGGACCGGGGCCGACGAGGTTGTTCCAGGCCAGGTAGATGAGCGGCGTCGGACCCGCGTACGCCGACTGGTGGGGCGTGCCGGGCGCGGGGTCGTAGACGGCGAACCACTGCCGGTCGGAGCCGGGGCCGCTACCGGAGCAGCCGAGGAAATTCTCCTCGTCGGTCGCGCCCGAGTTGACCGGTCCGGTCACCGCCACGCGCTGGCAGGCGAGGGCCCAGAGGTCGGCGAAGTACTGGTTGCCGCTGCGGTCGAAGGCGATGTCGGTGTCGCCCCCGCCTGGACCCGGCGCCGGGATCCCCATGATCGGCGAGGGCACGGTCTTCTGAGCCATCACCCGGAACGTGTGGCCGCCGTCGACCGAGCCGAACCAGGTGCTGCGCTGGGTGCCAGTCCCGGTGGGGCCGCTGTTGAACACCCTGCCCTGGGCGTCGATCCCGATGTCGGGCTCGCCGTTGGTGTGGATCGGGTCGACGATCGTCGGCGTCTCGAAGGTGATCGCGGCCGCCTCCACGTTGGTCGCGCCTCGAGCTAAGGGCGCGACCGCGACGAAGGCGACGACCAGGGCCACGAGCGAATAGACGGCAGCGCGCCGAAGAACCATGTCCACACCCCCACACGGAGCCCGGGAGCCACCCCGGAGCTCGGCTTACGTACTTGCAGAACTAGGACATATCACCCCGCGCGCCGCGAGGCATCCCTCATTTGAGGTATCAGCTCCGGCCGCGGGTAGCGACCAGGGTCAGCTCCTCGATCGCCCGGCGCGCCAGCCTGACCGCGCGCGCGTACGCGGCTTTGCTCGGCGGTTTGCGGGTGCCTCGCAACGAGGCGTCGATGAACCTCTTCGCCTGCTCGGACGCGTCCTTGGCCACGGTCATCCTCCTTCGAGCTCCTTCCAGTAGCGGTCGATGATCAGCTCCGCGAACCACTCCGACCAGTATTTCTGCTTCAGCTTCTTCCGCGCAAGGTAGGCCCGGAACTCGGGCGTCACCTCCAGCTCCGCGATCAGCAAAGGCACCACGTCGTCGGGGCGGATCTCCTTGATGAAGGCATGGGTGGCGTTGAACGCGTGCCTCGCCTTGGCTTTCCACGACGGCGCGCCGTCGTCCAGCAGCGTCATGAGGCTCGCGTCCTTGAGGTCCTGCAGCTTCTTCTGCGTCAGGGCCACGGCGTCACTGCCACAGCACCATGCGCGTCGCCCAGACGGCGGCCGCGAAGACGGCGATCAGAAGGATCGCGAAGAGCGCGATCGCCCAGTCGTAGAGCGGCGCCGGCCCGCCGTTGATCAGCCAGAGCAGGCTGACCGCGACCGTGACCAGGCTGAGGGCGAAGGTCGCGAGCAGAGCCGTGCCGCTGATCCGGTACGGCCTCACTACCCCGGCGGGCACGCCGCCCGGATACGACTGGTAGGACGCGATGACCACGCCGAGGAAGACGAGGACGAATCCGCCGAGAGCCGCGGAGGAACCGAGGATGGCGATGACGATGTCCTTGGGCTCGATCAAATCGGGCCAAGAATAAAGAGACGAGGCCCGGGGTTACCGGGCCTCGTCCGCAGGGCTCACGCCCACACCCCTGATTTCCGGCGGGCTAACAGCCCGTCGCGGCTTGCTGGAAGATGCGATTTCCGGCGGCGTCCTTCACCTGGTTCAGGTCGCCCAAGAACGTGAAGCGCCCGACGCTCCGGTCGTGCTGCACGCTCTGCGTTTGCGGGTCCGAGCGCATGAACCACGGGAGGAAGACCTGGTCGGACGGGTGATACCTGTGCTCGCTGAACCTGTTGACGTCGAAGTTGTGCGAGCCGATGGCGAAGCCAAGGCCGGCCACCGGGTCGGCCGTCTCCATCAGATCGCTGCAGCCGTACTGCATCGACCTGGCGACGAACCACGGCTGCACGGTGTTGGTGACGAAGGGGTCGACGGCCCACGAGACGATCTCATGACTGAGCGAGTGGATGTCCTGGATCGCCCACATGCGGTTGCGGCTGAAGAACCCGGTCGAGAGCCACGATCCCCACACGAACGTCTGCACCGGCTGGTTGCCGTCGGCGAGCACGTTGCCGTTCCCGTTGCCGGTGGCCGGGCCGGCGCCGTGGGCGCCGACCACGACGGTCCCCAGGGTGCCGTCCGTGGTGACCAGGACGTCGTAGGTAAGGAAGAGCGCCAGCCTGGTCGGGTCGAGGTAGTTCAGGCGGCCCAACTGGTTCTGGATCCGGGTCCGGAACCACTTCATGTCAAGGTTGGCCATCGTCACGCCGACGGGGCTGGTCACGATCGTGCCCTGATCGTCGGGGACGTTGATCGAGACCGGATCGTGGACGGCGGGGTCGAGGACCAGGTGGTAGAAGGGGCTGCCGATCTTGTTGAACTGGGCGCGCATCGTTGCGTCCAGCAGCTGCACACCTGAGTTGCCGGGGGAGAGGCTGCCGCCTGGTCCGGGGCCGCCCAACGCGTTGGAGGCGGCGGCCGTCGAAACGTAGGAATAAGGCACCGTCGCAGGGCCCGTGCTCGTCTGAACAGTGAAGCTGGTCGAGAAGAGCGGCGAGGCAAGCACCGCGTTCGTGATCTGCGAGCCGTTGAACTCGTGCCCCGCGACGGTCACGTTCAGCGGGATGATGTCGACGCCGATCACGGCCGACCCGTCGGTGCTCGGGTCGGCGCCGACCATGTTGTATCGATAGGTCACACCGTTGTCACCGTTGGTGGTCTCGCTCGACCAGTGGCGAATCGTGCGCGACGTCGGGAGCGGAGCGGCCCCCCCGAAGTCGGCCCCCGTAATGGTCGCGTCGATACCCTCGTCTGGGATCTCTGCCGGGTCGTCGTCCGCCGCGACAGCGATGGAGGCAAGAAGGGCGGCCGCCATCGCGGCCCCCAGGGCCGAAGAAGACACGCGGAAATATCGATTTGGCGCGAACGAACGGCCCACTTTCAGAACACCCCTTCTGACGGCGATCTCGCCAAGTTTGGCGGGCTGGACTCGATAGTAGCGAGGCCATGACCGGGCGCCACAAATTAAGGAAAAATTCTTGTCAGCCGAGATCGATTTGATCAGTTTTGGATGAAATTGAAGAGGCCCGGTCGCCCGGGCCTCTCCAGCGGGGCTCCCGCCCCCTCCCCTAACCTCGCCAGGTCAGCCGGCGTTCACCTGCGTGATCCGGGTGGCCCAGTTGGCAAACGCTGTCCGCGTCCCGCCGCAGCTCGCGCCGGTGGCCAGCCAGGTGCTCAGGTTGCACGTCTGGGCGATGTACTCGGAGGCGAGCCAGATGTTCGCTCCGTCGACGACGGCGGCGCCGTAGTCGCCCCAGCGCGGCCGGGCCGGGTTCGGGGCATTGAAGACCGCCGTGCCGCTGAAGCCGTCAGCTGGGCCCGCCCCTTGAGCCGCGACCTGCACGGTGCCCACGCCGTTCGCGTCGATCGAGGCGAACGCGGCGCTAGGGAAGAACGTTCGGCCAACGAGCGTGAACGCCATCACGCCCTTGCCGTCCGGCCTCACCGCGATGGCCGGGTAGATGACGTTGTTCTGGCTGACGGCCAGGTAACCATTGTTGACCAGGGCTGGGCCGCCGCCGGCCTTGGGGTTGACGACGAACCACTCGATGCCGGCACGCGTGTTGGCCGAGGAGTTGACCGCGGTGTCGAGCGCGCCCCAGAGCCGTCCGTTGGCGAAGACGACCTGCTGCATGCGGGTGTCGTTGCTGTCGAGGTCGTACTCGTGCTCCGGCGCGAACGGGTCAGGAACGCCGAGCAGGAAGTTGGTCGCGCACGACTTCATGTTCAAGCAGTCGATAAGCGGCGTCGGGCCGACCTTCTGCTCCGAGCGCGGCGGCACGACGTAGAGGCCGACGCCCAGGGTGGCGTGGGTCAGGCTGAGGTTGGGGGTGGAGCTCAGCGAGGACGTGTGCGCGAGCGTCCACACGAGGAGCTGGTTCGAGCGGCGCGGTCCGGGTGTGGATCCGTTGCCATGCGCCTCGTCCGCCGCGTTCGAGCTCATGAAGTACTCGGTGCCGCCGGCGGTGTTGTCGAAGATGCCCGCCGGGGCGGTGGCCGGCCAGATCGTGAAGCCGGAGTTGCCGTTGTCCATCCCGTGGGTGTCGATCTGAGTCACTCCCACGCTGCCGCCACCGGCGACAAGCGCGGCCTTGGAGAAGGCGTAGATCTGCGCGCCGTGAAAGTCGTTGCCGAACAGCGAGTACTCGTTGGTCGTGACGTAGACGCCGTTGGCGTCCGCGCCGAGGTGCGGGTAGTCGCCGATGCAGGCGTTCTTGAACGTAGGCGCGATCGTTGGCGGCGGGCTGCCGAAAGGCGGAATGCCGGTGCACCCGTGGTTCGGCGTGCCGTTGTTGCCGTCGTCCTGGACCTGGACGCGGAAGACGGTCCACGTGCCGGTCGGGTCGCCGGTGTCGCTGACCGCGAGGTCGATGTGGTTGGCGCCGGTGAAGTCACCTGTGGAGGGGAACACCTCGAGCGTCAGCACGTCGGCGAACCAGCGGTTGCTCGCCGAGTCGTAAATGCAGCTCGGGTCGGTGACAAACGGACCGACCAGGCCCGTCGTGCGGTTGAACTGCGCCGGGTAGCCGAAGAACGTGTTCAGGTCTTCTGTGGCCTTCACGGTTGCACCCGACGGCGAATAGATCTTCAGGACGTCGTTGATGATCTCCATCACAAAGCCGTTGCCCACGCACAGGCCCTGGTCGGGCGGCTCGAGAGAGAACTGGTTGCCGCCGTTGGCAAGGCGCTGGTTGCGGTGGTTCAGGCCGTCGAACGTGCTCAGCACCGTCAGCGGACCGCTGCTGGAGACGCCGACGCCGGCGGCGACTGGTGCGCCATTGACGTCGGGGGCCCCATGCTGGATCGACCGGCTGCGGTTGACCCCGTTGTTGTTGTGGGAGCTGGCGTTGCCGGATGCCTCACCGATCGCAGGCCCGAGCTCAGGCTGCTGCACGCCGAGGTCGTTTCCGGTGGGCGTGGGGTTGACCGCGGTCTTGCCCGCGGCCGGCACCTGGCGGGTCGTCCCCGCCGCGCCTGTCGCGCCCACGGCCGGAACGACCACCACGGCCGAGGCACAAAGCGCGGCGGCGACCGCGAGGACGGGAATGCCGAATCTGCGCTGAGTCATACGCGAACACCCCTCATTCGAACAAGCCTTTGTGGGCACTGCCCGCGGGGCCCCCCGCGAGGCTCAGGCATCCTAGCCTCTTCAGGTTGGAGGCGCAAATACTGAAGCTGGGGACATCCCTGTGCCTTCCGCTACGCTCATCAAGGCGCGCCGCCGTAGCTCAATTGGCAGAGCAGCTGTTTTGTAAACAGCAGGTTACGGGTTCGATTCCTGTCGGCGGCTCCGGAAGGATGTGCAAGTTCGGCTGCTAGGCGACAAAACGCCTTCGGCTGCTGTGCGACAGACCTTCGGCTGATTCGCTACATCTACTTCGGTACCTACGCGACACTCCCCGGCCATGAGGGAGATGAGCGTGACTGAGCAAAGGTACAAAGCGGTGCAGGCAGTCCTCGCGGACGGGCGGGCGGTGGGTCAAGTAGCGAGCGAGTGGGGCGTGTGTCGGCAGACGATGCACCGCTGGCTGGCTCGCTACGAAAGCGATGGCTTGGACGGCCTAGGCGACCACTCGTCTCGGCCGGCACATTGCCCACACCAGATGCCTCCTGAAGTGGAGGCGATGGTGCTCGAGATGCGTCGTGCTCATCCCTACTGGGGAGCGCGTCGAATCGCTTTCGAGCTGGTTCGGAAAGGGGTCCAGCCGGCGACGTCCGAGTCGGCGGTGTATCGCTGCTTGGTTCGCGCCGCGGTCATCGACCCCATGACCCGGCGCCGGCGACGAGAGAGCTGGAAACGCTGGGAGCGCGGCGCCCCGATGGAGCTGTGGCAACTGGACGTCGTGCACGGCTTCGCGCTCGCCGACGGCAGCGCAGCCAAGGCGCTGACCGGCATCGACGACCACTCCAGGTACTGCGTCTCGGC
>Ga0209157_1000967_pt1 | contig 24222 bp, 26 predicted proteins | sample GraSoiAngelo_135_FD_185892 | JGI IMG/M metagenome (GOLD analysis project Ga0209157, IMG submission 185892) | Grasslands soil microbial communities from the Angelo Coastal Reserve, California, USA - 14_0929_05_40cm (SPAdes) (version 2) | ecosystem: Environmental > Terrestrial > Soil > Grasslands ...
GGCGCGCGATGAGGGCGTTCGTCCGGATGCGCGGCGTGAGCGTCGCGACCCGGTACCACGCGGCGCTGAAGATTGGCCGTGGCATTAATCTAATCGTCGTGGGGGGCCCCGACATGGCCCCCCACACCCCCCAGGGCGGCTCGGAACGCCCCGGCGGAGCCGTGGCGCTCCTCGATCACGGCAGCCACTTCCACAGCTGGAGGCGGAGCCAGTCGATCACCTGGCGAGTCCAGATCCAGGCGTAGAGCCGGCGGTCGATCTCGACCTTGCCCACGCCCTCCATGCCGGGGCGCAGGCGCTCGATCTGGCGATCGAGCTTGGCCTCGACGCGGAAGAAGTTGTGGCCTTCCTTCGCGGTCGAGACCGGCGTGACCTTCTCGACGACGAACGCCATCGGCTCGGACGGGCTGCCCGTGAGCAGCAGCCTCCCGCCCTGCCCGACCTTCACGTACGTGACGTCGCGCTCGTTCACCTGCAGGACCACCCGGTAGGCGTCGAGCGGCGCGAGCTCGAAGAGCACCTGGCCGCGCTCGACGGGGGCGGCCAGCGACTGGCTGAGGTCGCCGGTCACGATGATGCCGCGGAACGGCGCGGTGAGCCGCGTGTGCGCGAGCTGGTAGTCGATCAGCGAGACCTCGCTCTTGGCCTGATCGATCTGGGCGGTCAGGATCACGACCGCGGCCCAGTTGCGGTTGGCCATCGCCTGGTGGTATTGCCGCACGAGCTGCTCCTGCTGGCTGAGCCACTTGAGCCGGTTGAGCCGCAGCTCGCGGTCGTCGAGGGTGGCCATGAGCGCGCCCTGCCCGACGATGTCGCCGGCGCGGGCGGGTGCCTGCGCGACGTAGCCGGCGAACGGCGCCGTCAGCGCCTGGCGGATCACCGGCTCCAGGGTGGCGGCGGACGCGACACGGAAGTCGCCCCGCACCGTGGCGAGGAGCACCACGGCGATCGCCGCCATCGCCAGCGCGATCTTGAGCTTGAGGTGGCTGGGACCGACGACGCGCTGGACCAGGTCGCGCGCAGAGTCCGCGATCTTGGCGCCGAGCCACCGGTCGTCGCGCCGGCCGCGCTCGAGGATCGGTCCCGCCAGCGCGGCGAGGACCTCGATCAGCTCCAGCGTCAGCGCGTCGAACGGCTGGTCAGCGGGCCGCTCGACCGTCAGCGCGCCGAGCACGCGGCCGCCCTCCACGAGCGATGCCGTGCACACGGCGCCGCCGGCGCCGTGCTGGCGGGACAGCTCGGCGTGCGCGCGCGCCACCTGCGGTCGCCAGTCGACGGGCTGCGGCCACACCACGACGGCGCGCTGGTCCATCGCCTCGTCCATCGCCTGCTCGACCGCGCGCACCAGGTTGCTGTTGCCGGAGAACTTCGCGCTGTGCGACACCGCGACCACGCGCGCGTGGCCGCCGTGCCCGAAGCCGAGCGTCACGCGCTCCGCGCCCAGCCGCGTCGCCACCGCGGTGACGAAGGCGGTGGCGGAAGCCCTGAAGCGCTCGTGCCCGAAGCCGGCGGCCACGAGGTCGAGCACGGTCTGCAGCCGGTCGCGCACGACGGCGGCACGCGAGGTGTCGCGGCGCAGCCGCGAGATCTCGAGCCAGGCCACGCCCCACTTGAGGTGGCGGACGATCGCCTCGGCCTCGCGGTCGGTGCGCGCCGGCACGTCGACGGCCACCACGCCCTGCAGCTCGCCCTCGGCCTCGAGCGGCAGCGCGACGTCGTAGCGTACGCGCGGCGGCGCCGTGGGCTCGGTCTCGCTCTGCGGCTGCGGGACCGGCACGATCACGGCGCGGCGCTGCTGCAGCGCGCGCTCGGCGACCTGGCCGAGGTGCGGGCGCGCGCGGCGGCCGTCGGGCCAGAGCGCGGCGGGCACGAAGCGGCCGGGCTCGGGTCCCTTGAGGACGAGGACGCCGCTGGTGACGCCCGGGATCATGCGGCACTGCAGCGTCAGCCAGGTGCGGGCGAACGCCTCGGGGCCGGTGGCCTCGTCGAACTGGCGCCAGAGCAGGTCGTCGGGATCGGGGGGAGCGTCGGTGCGGCGGTCGGTGCGAATCGAGATGTCGTCCCTCAAATCGAGATGTCATCCATCAATGGATTGACCCGGCACTCAGCGCGTGATGCAGTCGGCCCCACCCGGCCGCGGGTGCGTTCGCTGTTCGCTCGAACGCTGCGCGCCGGCCATTCTCATCGAGCGCCTCACCCGATGGCAAGGGAAATCTGTGGGACGCGTGGCGGCTGAGTCGGCCCTCAGGCGTCTCCGGTGGCGGGGCGGTCCACCCTGTCCTTGAGGGCAGCCGCGACGCCGTCGGCCAGCTCGCTCGGCGTGAACGGCTTGAGCACGATGGTCTGCACGCCCGCCGCGTTCGCCTGCTTCATCACCTCGCGCGTGCCGTGGGCCGTGATCATGAGCACGCGCAGGCCGGGCCGCAGCCCCCACGCGCGCCGCACGAAGTCGAGGCCGTTCAACTCCGGCATCTTGTAGTCGACGACCACGAGGTTGGCCGGGCTCTCGCCCAGCTTCGCCAGCGCCTCGTCCGCACGGGTGTAACCGTGCACGGTGTGGCCCTTGGCCTGGAGCACCTGCACGCACATCCGCACGATGGCGGGCTCGTCGTCGACGACGATGATCGTCATGCGCTGGCGCGGCGCCGCTCGTCGGCGCGCAGCTTGTACTCCACCGAGTCGACCAGGGCCAGCCAGGAGGCCTCGATGATGTTGTCGGCCACGCCCACGGTGCCCCACGTCTCCTGCGCGTCGCCGGAGGTGATCAGCACGCGCGTCTTGGCCGCCGTGCCCTTCGACTCGTCGAGGATGCGCACCTTGTAGTCGAGCAGGCGCATCTCCTTGAGGTTCGGATAGAACTCCTCGAGCGCCTTGCGCAGCGCGTGGTCGAGGGCGTTGACGGGGCCGTTGCCCGCCGCCGCCGTGTGCTCGAGCATGCCCTTCACGCGCACGCGCACCGTAGCCTCGGCCACCGGCACGCCGTCGCCGCTCTGCTCCTCGACGATCACCCGGTAGGCGTCGAGCTCGAAGTACGCACGGTACCGGCCGAGCGCGCGCTCCATCAGGAGCTCGAACGAGGCCTCCGCGCCCTCGAACTGGAAGCCCTCGTCCTCGAGCTGCTTGAGCCGGTCGAGGATGCGCCGCGAGTCGGGTGTGTCGCGGTCGAGATCGATGCCGTACTCGCGCGCCTTCCAGAGGATGTTCGACTTGCCCGCGAGCTCGGAGACGAGGACGCGGCGGTGATTGCCGACGGCGCCGGGGTCGACGTGCTCGTACGTCTCGGGATGCTTGACCACCGCGGAGACGTGCATGCCGCCCTTGTGCGCGAACGCAGAGTCGCCGACGTAGGGCTGCGCGTCCCACGGCTGGCGGTTCGCCAGCTCCGACACGAACCGCGAGGCGTCGCGCAGCTCCTTCAGCTTGCTCGCGGGAACGCAGTCGAGCCCCATCTTCAGCACGAGGGTCGGGATGATCGAGATGAGGTTGGCGTTCCCGCAGCGCTCGCCGTAGCCGTTGATCGTCCCCTGCACCTGCGACACGCCCTCGCTCACCGCGGCCAGCGAGTTGGCCACCGCGCACTCGGCATCGTTGTGGACGTGAATGCCGAGCGGCGTCTTCACGTGCCTGGTGACCTCGCGCAGGATCGCGGTGAGCTCGTGCGGCAGCGTGCCCCCGTTGGTGTCGCAGAGCACGAGCCAGTGCGCGCCCGCGGTCTCGGCCGCGCGCAGCGTCGCCAGCGCGTACTCGCGGTTGGCGCGGAAGCCGTCGAAAAAGTGCTCGGCGTCGAAGATCACCTCGTCCATCCTCGGACGCAGGTACGCGATGGTGTCCTCGATCATCGCGAGGTTCTCGTCCAGCGTGGTGTCGAGGGCGGCCGCCACGTGGAAGTCCCACGACTTGCCGACGATCGTCGCCACCGGCGCGCCCGCTTCCACAAGGGCCTGCATGTTGGCGTCGTTCGCGGCCGCGCCCCCGGCCCGGCGGGTCATGCTGAAGGCGGCGAGCTTGGCGTGCTTGAGGTTGACGTCCTGCATGCGGCGGAAGAACCGGAGGTCCTTGGGGTTACTGCCCGGCCAGCCACCCTCTATATAGTGGATGCCGAGCGCGTCCAGCCTGGAGGTGAGCCGGACCTTGTCCTCCATGGAAAAGGAGACGCCCTCGCCCTGGGTCCCGTCGCGCAAGGTTGTGTCGTAAATCTTGATGAGACGGCGCAAATTTCGCTCCCCTCGCGGCCCGAGCATGATGCGCTCCCCCCGCGCCGGGTGTCAAGCCTGCGGGGTCGGCGAGCCTCCATGACCCGGGGTCTTGGACACGGCCGAGGGGGCTCGGGTGGCGAAGCTGACGCCCCAGTCGGGGTCCGATCGGCCATCGATGAACAAGCGCCAGACAAAGCGTCGGCCATGAGCCAGCGGCATCGGGCCGATGTTGATGACGACCGGCATGTCGATGGGGCTGCCCGCGAGCACCCCGGCGGGGCGGCCCACCTCGAAGTCGGCGGGGATCTCGAGGGCGATCGGGTCCTCGTTCCGCGCCGCCACGCGGACGGGACGCCCGTCATCGTCGAGCAATCTCAAGACCAGCGTGTGGCGCTTGTTGGTCTCGTCCCACGGGACCTCGACCTTGAGGGCGATGGCATAGGGCGTCGGCTCCGGGCCCATCACCGACCACCCGCCGCCCATGATGTAGAGCTTGCCGTTCACCGCCTGCGCCGCATCGGCCAGCATCATGGTAACTTTCATCGCGCGAGCGATGATCGCGGCAGGGCGCCGCGGGTGTCAAGGTCGGCGGCACCGCCGCTGCAAGAGGTGCAAGTCATGAAACCACTGGCCATTGTCGGCATCCTCCTGATCGTGCTCGGCGTCGTCGCCCTCGCGTCCCAGGGCATCACCTACACCACGCTGGAGAAGGTCGTGGATCTGGGCCCGCTGAAGGTGGAGAAGAAAGAGGAGAAGACGATCCCGCTGCCGCCGGTCCTCGGCGCCATCGCGCTGGTCGGCGGCATCGTGCTGCTGATCGCGAGCTCGCGCGGACGCGGCTAGTTGAACGTGGGGGCTGGCGCCCCTCAATGACGGGCGAGTTTCGCTTCCAGGCGCGCCTTCACCGCGGGCCACTCGTCGTCGAGAATCGAGTAGTAGACCGTGTCGCGCTGGTAGCCCTTCACCCGCATGTGCCGGCGCAGCACGCCCTCGCGCGCGGCGCCCAGCCGCGCGATCGCCTCCTGCGAGCGGACGTTGCGCCCGTCCGTCTTGAGGGCCACGCGCACGCAGCCGAGCGTCTCGAAGCAGTGCCGCAGGAAAAGATACTTGGACTCCGTGTTGGCGGGCGTACGCCAGTAGTCGCGGCCGAGGAACGTCGCGCCGATCTCCACCTGGCGGTCCGCGGGCCGCACGTCGAGCAGCCGCGTCGAGCCGATGGCGCGGCCCGTCGCGTTCCACACCTGCGCGTAGACGATCGACTGGCCGCGCGCCATCGCCTCCTTCGCCTCACGCACGAGGGCCAGCGTCTCGGCGAGCGACGTCGGTGGCTCCCACGCGAGGTAACGGCACACTATGCACTACACGACGCCGGCGGCGCGCAGACGCTTGACCTCCGCTGGACGCAGGCCGAGCACGCGCGTGAGGACGGCGTCGGTGTCGCCACCGAGCACGGGCGCGGCGCTCTTCGCCTTGCCCGGCGTGCCGTGCAGCCGGATCGGCACGCCCATCATCCGCACCGCGCCCGCCTTCGCATGCGGGAGCGTCACCACCATGCCGCGCGCTTTCAGGTGATCGCTCTCGCACACCTCCGGCACCGTGCGGATCCGCCCCGCCGGCACCCCGACGGCCTCCAGGCGCTTGAGCCACTCCTCGGCGGGCCGCGCCCCGAGGATCTGGTTGAGCAGCGGCACCAGCGTCGCGCGGTGCTCGACGCGCGACGCCTCGCTGGCGTAGCGCGCGTCCTTCGCGAGGTCGGGGCGCTCGAGCGCGACGCAGCAACGCTCCCACAGCGAGTTGTTGGCGACGCCGAGCACGAGATACGCGTCGGAGGCCTTGAAAACCTCGTACGGCACGATCGACGGATGCTCGTTGCCCCGCCGCGCCGGCGTGCGCCCGGCGTTCAGGTACATGCCGGCCTGGTAGGTCAGCAGCGAGGCCATGACGTCGAGCATGGCGATCTCGACCTTCTGGCCGCGCCTGGTTCGCTGGCGCGCGAGGAGCGCGAGGGTGACGCCGTGGGCGCCCGACATGCCGGCCACCAGGTCGGCGATGGAGTTGCCGACCTTCACCGGCGGGCCATCGGCGAATCCCGTCACGTCCATCACGCCCGACTCGGCCTGAATGATCAGATCGTATCCGCCGCGATGCGCCTCTGGACCTGATTCGCCGAATCCAGACATCGCGCAATAGATGAGCCTCGGATTCAGCTTCGACAGGGTCGGGTAGCCGAGACCGAGCTTCTCCATCGTGCCCGTGCGGAAGTTCTCGAGCAGGACGTCGCTCTTCTTCGCGAGGCGCTTGAGCAGATCCCGGCCCTCGGGCGCCTTGAGGTTGAGCGTGACGCTCTTCTTGTTGCGGTTGACGGACATGAAGTACGTGGACTCGTCGCCCGCGAACGGCGGCCAGCCGCGCGTGTCGTCGCCCTTGCCCGGCTCCTCGATCTTGATGACCTCGGCGCCCATGTCGCCCAGCAGCATCGCGCAGTACGGTCCAGCCAGGACGCGCGTGAGGTCGAGGACGCGGATCCCCTTCAACGGCTGGTCAGCTCGCGGCACCGCCTCGTCCTTTCATGACCCGCTTGGCCAGGCTCCGCGCGATGGCGTTGACGCGGTCGCCGGCGTGTCCGGCGCGCCGCCAGAACAGGCGCGCGCGCTCCAGCGCCCCCATGTGCGAGAAGTAGTAGATGTTGTCGACGGCCTCGATGGCGACGATGGACCCGATGCGGAGCCCGCGCGTCTCGGTGCCGTGACACACGAAGCGGGCGCCGCCTTCGAGCTCGACGATGGCGATGTGCAGCGGCGAGCGGAAGCCCTCGGGCGCCGCGTGCAGCGTCGTGAACGTGATGACCTGACCGACACCGCGCACGCTCGTCGGCGTCATCGGAACCGGGTGCCACGGACACCACGTGGCGGGCGGCGCCACCACCGCGTCGCACCGCGGGCACCGGGACGCGTCGATGGTCTCGATCATGGGCTCGCCTCGAACGGCGGGGACTCGATCCCAGGCTCGCCTCGCCTCTCGGCCGCGGCTCGCACTGCCATCACCGCTCGGCCTCTACGATCGTGACCCAGTTGTTCGTCGCGAGGCCGCCGATCGAGTGCGCGAGCGCGACCTTGCCGGAGACCTGGCGCTCGCCGCCACGGCCCGTGAGCTGCCACACGCACTCGACCACCTGCGCCAGGCCGGTGGCGGCCAACGGATGGCCGCGCCCCTTGAGCCCGCCGGAGGGATTGACGGGCAGGCGCCCGTCGAGCGCCGTCTCGCCGTCGAGCGTCGCGCGGCCGGCCTTGCCGGGCGGCACCAGGCCGAGGTCCTCGAGCGAGATCAGCTCGAACGGCGCGAACGCGTCGTGGATCTCCGCGAAGTCGACGCGCGCGGGGCCGAAGCCCGCCATCGCAAAGGCCGCGCGCGCCGCGTCCCGCGTGGCCCTGAAGTGCGTCACGTCGGCGCGGTGGCGCACCGCGAGCGCGTCGGCGCCCTGCCCGATGCCGGCCACGCGCACCGCCGATCGCTCGGCCGTGAGCACGACCGCGGCCGCGCCGTCCGAGATCGGGCAGCAGTGCAGCAGCCGCAGCGGGTCGGCCACCATGCGGCTCTCCATCACCTCGTCGAGCGTCACCGGCTTCTGGAAGTGCGCGTACGGGTTGCGGGCCGCGTTCGCGTGATTCTTCACCGCGACCTGCGCGATCTCGCGCACGCCGACGCCGCGGCGTGCCATCAGCGCCCGCGTCACGAGTCCGGCCAGCGCGGGCATGGTCGCGCCGTACGCCCGCTCGTAGGGATCGATCGAGCGCCCGATGATCTCGGAGACGCGGGGCGTGGGCAAATGGGTCATCTTCTCGCCGCCGACCACGAGCACCGTGCGGTGCAGGCTGGCCGCCACCTGGGCGACGCCCGCGTAGAGCGCGGCGGCGCCCGACGACGTCGCGGTCTCCACCCGCAGCGCCGGCGTCTCGGCGAAGCCCATGTAGGTGGCGATGTTGGAGGCGAAATTGCCGTCGCCCACGAACTCCTCGGGGTTCATGGTGGCGACGATGATGAAGTCGGGGCGCTCGCGTCCTGCGGCGGCCAGCGCGGCGTGCGCCGCGTCGGCCATGAGATCGCCGAGCGGCTCGCTGCGCCGCCCCACACGCGTCATCCCCGCGCCCGCAATCCAGACGTTCGGCATGGACGTCGCCCATCCTGCCGGGCGGCGCGCGAAAGGTCAATTACGGTCGGAGGCGCCCCCGACCCGCGGGAACGGGCGCCGACCGTTGTCGCCCGCCGCGCGAGCCGGGGGCCGACGGGGCGGATACGGCGCCGACGCCTCACCGGAGCCCGCGGCCGGTTGGGCACGCTCCGGGGGGCACCCGGGGGCAGTGCGCTCGGCCTTTGCCCCCGGGCGCCGTTGCGCCGGAGGCGCCGCCACGCCGAGCTCGCGGATCAGGCGCAACAAGTAGGTGCGCTGAAGGCCGAGAGCCCTCGCCGCGTGAGTGCGGTTGCCAAGCGCCTGGTGCAGCATGGCCTCGATGAGGCGCCGCTTGAAGTCGGACACCGCGCCGTGATAGCCGAGCGTCGTGTCCAGCGGCTGTGGGTCCGGAACGACGCTCATGGCGGCGACGAGGATGCGACGCGCGTGCCACGCGCGGCGCGCGCGAAATGCGCGCAGTGAGCGCGCGCGGGCGGCCGCCGGGTGCCCAGCACGCTGGGCGACGTGCACAAAAACGAAGGGCCCTCGCGGCGGCGAGAGCCCTCGACAGCCGGGTGCGGCGCCGAGCCTCAGGACTTCGTGGCGGGCTTCACCCCGGGATGGTCCTTGAAGAACTGCTTGTTCAGCTCGATGTAGTTCTTCCACTGCTCTGGCGTCTCGTCTTCCGCGAAGATCGCCTTCACCGGGCAGACGGGCTCGCACGCGCCACAGTCGATGCACTCGTCCGGATGGATGAAGAGCATCGTGTCGCCCTCGTAAATGCAGTCGACGGGGCAAACCTCGACACAGGCTTTGTCTTTCACGTTGATGCAGGGCTCGGCAATGATATACGGCATTAGGGCCTCCCGGGCTGTCTCGTCGATCTGGTCAGACCAGGCATTGTTAACTCGCCGCCCATAGTGTGTCAAGCAATCCGGGCGCTTGGACTCGCGCGACGCCGCTCACTGCGTGCGCAGCCGAGGATCGAGCGCATCGCGCAGCGAATCACCGAAGAGATTGAACGCGAACACGGAGAGGCTGATCGCGAGGCCCGGGAAGATGGCCATCCAGGGCGCGGTCTCCGCGAACTCGACGGCCGCGCCGCGGAGCATGAGCCCCCACGCCGCCGTCGGCTCCTGCACGCCGAGCCCGAGGAACGACAGCGAGGCCTCGGCCAGGATCGCCTGCCCCAGAAACGCCGTCAGCATGATGAGGTACGGCGCCATCACGTTCGGCAGCATGTGGCGCAGCACGATCCGCGCGTGGCCGAAGCCGGCGGCGCGCGCCGCATCCACGAACGGCATCTCGCGGATGGCCAGGGCCGAGGAGCGGATGACCAGCGCGGAGCGCGGGATCATCGGCACCATGATGGCCATGATGAGGTTCGGGATCGAGTTGCCCAGGATGGCCACCAGCGCCAGGGCCAGCACGATCAGCGGGAACGAGAGGAACACGTCCATCACCCGTTGCAGATAGAGGTCCACGCGCCCGCCGAAGTACGCGCTGCCCACGCCGAGGATCGCGCCGAGGGTCGCGCCCAGCACCGACGCGCCGAAGCCCACCATGAGCGCGGTGCGCGAGCCGAAGATGAGCCGCGAGAGCACGTCGCGCCCGAAGGAGTCGGTGCCGAGCCAGTGCGCCAGCGACGGGCGCGCGAGCATCGCGCCGAAGTCCACCGCCTCCGGGTCGTAGGACGACAGCACCGGCGCCAGCAGCGCCACCGCGAACATGACGACGATGACGGCGGCGCCGACCGCGCCGAGCGTCCGCGCGCGGCAAAACTCGCGTGTGGCGGCGAGCCAGCGGGCGACCGCGCCGGGCGGCGCCGCCTCGACCGCCTCGGGAACTGGTACACGCGCTACGGCCATGGGCTGTTGGCAAGTCCGAGGCGCGCCACGGCTGCGCCGGGGCGCGTCCGAGCGGTGGGGGGTGTGGGGGGCCATATCGGGGCCCCCCACGACACTGGACGTCTCACCGGTACCGGATACGCGGGTCGATCCACGCGTAGCCGATGTCCATCAGGAAGTTCACGACGATGAACACGCCGGCCACGAGCATGACCAGCGCCTGGATGAGCGTGTAGTCACGGTGCGCGACCGCCTGCACGAAGAGCAGCCCGAGGCCGTTGAGGTTGAACACCTGCTCGGTGACGACGAGGCCGCCGATGAGGAACGCGAACTCGAGGGCGACCACGGTGAGCACGGGCAGCATCGCGTTCTTGAGCGCGTGCCGCGCGAGGATGAGGCGCTGCACCAGCCCCTTGGCACGCGCGGTGCGGATGTAGTCCTCGCGCAGCACCTCGAGCATCGCCGAGCGCGTCATCCGCGTGGCCACCGCGGAGTAGCGATAGCCGACGGCGAGGGCGGGCCAGATGAGCTGCTTGAGGTTCTCCCACGGGCTCACCCAGAAGGGCGTGTAGATCATCGGCGGCAGCCAGTGGAACACCACGAGCAGCAGCAGGATGAACACGATGCCGAGCCAGAACGACGGCGTGGCCAGGCCGGCGATCGAGAAGATCCGCACCGCGTAGTCGATCCAGCTGTCCTGCTTGAGCGCGGCCAGCACGCCGAGCGGGATGGCCAGCACCACCGCCACCAGCGTGGCCATGATCGCCACCTGGAGCGACAGCGCGAAGCGCAGCCGGATCTCCTGCCAGATCGGCGCGCCGGTCCACATCGACTCGCCGAAGTCCAGGCGCGCGACCCCGAGCACCCACGTGGCGAACTGCCGCCAGAGCGGCTGGTCGAGGCCGAAGCGGGCGCGCTCCTTCTCCAGCACGTCCTGCGACACCGAGCCGCGGTCCCCCGCGTAGCGCAGCTCGACGACGTCACCCGGGATGACGCGGATGAGCACGAACGTCAGCAGCGCGACGCCGAGCAGCGTCGGGAACATCAAGAGGAACCGTTTCACGAGGTACTTCCACATCTATTCGGAGAGCCAGACGGCGTCGAGCTGGTTGTTCAGATAGTGGCTGGGCGTGATTGTCCAGCCCTTCACCTTGGCGAGGTGCGGGATGATCCGGTGCCACTGCAGCGTATAGATGACGTGCGCCTCCTCGTCCAGCAGCCGCTTCTCGAGCTGGCGCAGGATCTTCTTGCGCTCCTCGAGATCGGTGGCGCGTCCCTGACGGTGCATGAGGTCGTCGATGACCGTGTCCTTGTGCCGGCCGTAGTTCGCGTCGGACGTGCTGATGAATCGTGGCAGGTCGAGGTCGGGCTCGACGATGAAGCCGCACTGGAAGTCCATCGCCACCTCGAAGTCGCCCCGCTTGAGCATCGGATGATACGCGGAGGCCTCGATGATCTCCTGCCGCACGTTGAGGCCGATCTGCTTCCACTGCGCGATGAGCCAGATGCCGAGCGGCTCATAGGGATGCGGGATGCCGCGGTTCTTGAACACGAGCGAGAAGCCGTCGGCCACGCCGGCTTCCTTCAGCAGGCGCCTGGCCTCGGCGCGGTTCTTGTTGATGTCGCGGCCGTAGCCGGCCAGCTTCTCCAGCTCGGCGGGCGGCGTGGCGTACGGCGTGCCCGGCACCTGGATGCCGGCGACGTCCTTGACGAGCGTGATCTTCGACAGGGCGGCCGACCCCTCGTAGCGATCGAGCGCGAGACTGAGCGCGCGGCGCACGCGCTTGTCGTCGAAGGGCTTCTTGTCGTGGTGCATCGAGACGAAGTTGAGACAGTCCCACGGGCTCTCCTGCACCGCGATCTTGTTGCCGAGCGCCTGCACGAGCTGGTCGCGCTCGGGCGGGCTGAACGAGCGGAACTGGATCATGGCCCGCTCGCCACGGACGGCGGCGACCTGCGCGGCCGAGCTGCTGATGAAGATCGCGCGGTAGCCGTCGAGATACGGCTTGCCCTTGTCCCAGTAGTTGGGGTTCTTCTTGCCCACCCAGTGCGAGCCCTTCACGTGCTCGACGAAGGTGAAGGGCCCGGTGCCCATCACGTTCTTCTCGTACCAGTGCGGGTCCTTGGCCAGGAGGTCGGCCTTGTAGATCCAGTTCCACGGCGACGCGAGATTCAACAGGATCGAGGGCTCGGGGTACTTGAGCTTCACGACGAACGTACCCGCATCCGGCGCGTCGACGGACGCGATCGACTCGTACGCCTCCTTGCGCAGCGACTTCACCCCGGCCGGCGGCTTCAGGATCTTGTCGTAGCTCGCCTTGACGTCCTTGGACGTCAGCTCGCTGCCGTCGTGGAACTTCACCCCGCGGCGGATCTTGAAGGTGTACGTGAGACCGTCCTTGCTGACCGTCCACGACTCGGCGATGTCGCCGACGGGCTTGGTGCCCGTCCTGTCGTTCGGATCGACGCGGAGCAGCGTGTTGTAGTGCGGGGCCATCGGGTGGATGACGCCGAACGTCTCTTCCTGGTGGGCGTCGTAGGACGGCGGCTCGGACGGCACGACGAAGACGAGCTCGCCACCGTGACGGGGCTTGTCCTGGGCGTCGGCGGGCATCGCCACCAGCAGCAGGACGATCGCCACGCTGAGGACGCGGGCCAGGCGGGCTTGCATGGGCACCTCCTGGGAGGCCGGGGGTCCGGGACCGGGGCCGACCACCCATATGAGTCGATTGCCGTGTGAACGGCGGAAAAGTCCAAAAGGTTGCCGCACGTTAGCCGTGGTCCGACCGCCCTGTCAAGCGAAGCTCAAGCGAGCAGGCAGGCGGCCCAGTGCCCCGGCTTCACCTCACGCAGCTCCGGCACCACGCGACGACAGCGGTCCTCGGCGATCGGACACCGCGGGTGGAACACGCAACCCGACGGGGGATCGAGCGGACTCGGCACCTCGCCGCGTAGCACGAGGTGCTCGCGGCGCGCCTCCAGCTCGGGATCCGGGATCGGCACCGCGGACAGGAGCGCCCGCGTGTAGGGATGCAGGGGGTCGTCGTACAGCGTCTTGCGGTCCGCCATCTCGACGATCTTGCCGAGGTACATCACCGCCACCCGGTCGGAGATGTGGCGGACCACCGCGAGGTCGTGGGCGATGAAGAGGTACGTGAGGCCGAACTCGGCCTGCAGGTCCTCGAGCAGGTTGATGATCTGCGCCTGGATCGACACGTCGAGGGCCGAGACCGGCTCGTCGCAGACGATGAGCGCCGGCTCCATGGCGAGCGCGCGGGCGATGCCGACGCGCTGGCGCTGACCGCCCGACAGTTGATGCGGGTAGCGCGCCGCGTGCTGCGGCAGGAGGCCGACGTGGCGGAGCAGCTGGCGCGCGCGGTCGCGGCGCGCGGCGGCGCCGTGGACGATGTCGTGGACGGCGAGCGGCTCCGCGATCATCTCGCCGACGGTCATCCGCGGATTCAGGGAGCTGTACGGGTCCTGGAAGATGACCTGCAGCCGCCGGCGCACCGCGCGCATGTCGTCGGGCCCGAGCTTGCTCAGCTCGCGGCCCTCGAAGACGATGTCGCCGGAGGTCGGCAGCTCGAGCTGCAGGATGCAGCGGCCCGTGGTCGTCTTGCCGCAGCCCGACTCACCGACGAGACCCAGGGTCTCGCCGGGCCGGATCGAGAACGACACGCCGTCCACCGCCCGCACGAGACCGCGCCGCCCGCCGAAGAGCCCGCCGCCGATCTCGAAGTGCTTGACGAGGTTGCGGACCTCGAGCAGCGCCTCGCCTGTGCCCCCCCTGGGGGTACTCACCGGCGGCCTCCGACGGGCTCGCGGACCGCGGTCAGCCGTTCCGCCTCCCAGCAGGCGGTGACGTGACCGGGCGCGCCGATCGGCCGCAGCGGCGGCGTCTCGACGGCGCAGCGCTCGACACGGAACGCGCAGCGCGGCGCGAACGCGCAGCCCCCCGGCAGACGCGTGAGGTCCGGCGGCTGGCCCTCGATGGGATCGAGGCGCGCGCGGCGCGGCTCGTCCAGCCGCGGGACCGAGCGCAGCAGCCCCAGCGTGTAGGGATGCCGGGGGGTGGCGTAGATCTCGCGCGCGGTGCCGCGCTCGATGATCTTGCCCGCGTACATCACGTTGACGCGGTCGGCGTAGCGGGCCACGATGCCGAGATTGTGCGTGATCATCAGCATGGCGACGCCGAGCCGGCGCGAGAGGCTCTTCATCAGCTCGAGGATCTGCGCCTGGATGGTCACGTCGAGCGCGGTCGTCGGCTCGTCGGCGAGGACGAGCGCGGGCTCGCAGGCGAGCGCCATGGCGATCATCATGCGCTGCCGCATGCCGCCGCTGAACTGGTGCGGGTACTGCGGCAGCCGCCGCGCCGGGTCCGGGATGCCGACCATGGAGAGCAGCTCCGCCGCGCGCGCGCGGGCCGCCGTGGGCGCCATCCCCAGGTGCGTCTCCAGCCCCTCGGTGATCTGGCGCCCGATCGTGAGCACGGGGTTGAGCGAGGTCATGGGCTCCTGGAAGATCATCGCGATCTCGCTGCCGCGGACGCGCCGCATCGATTCTTCGTCCAACTGCAAGAGGTCGCGCCCCTTGAAGAGGATGCGGCCGCCGACGACGCGGCCGGCCGGCGCCGCCACGAGCCGCATGATCGAGAGCGCGCTGACCGATTTGCCGCAGCCCGACTCACCGACGAGCGCGACCGTCTCGCCCTCCGCGACGTCCCACGACACGCCGTCCACCGCGCGGACGACGCCGCCGCGCGTCACGAACTGCGTCTGGAGGTCAACGACGTCGAGGAGGCTACCCACGGTGGAGCGGGACTATAGCATGCGCGTCGGTCCTACACGCAGCGGCCCATCGCCAGGTCGGCGGCGCCCTCGGCCAGGCTCGCGTACTCGCGGCAGATCGCCTCGGCGACGCACGGCCAGCGGTGCTGCGCGGCCCAGCGCTGGCCCTCGCGGCCCAGCCGCCAGCGCAGCGCGCCGTCGCCCAGCACGCGCGTGATCGTCTCGGCGAGCGCGCACGGGTCGCCCTCGGGCACGAGGAGGCCGGTGGCGCCGTCGCGCACGGTGCTCTGAAGCCCGCCCACCCGCGAGGCGACGACGGGACTGCCGCACGCCATCGCCTCCAGCGCCACCATGCCGAACGACTCGTAGTACGACGGCAGCACCGTGACGTCGCTGGCGACGTACCAGTCGCGCAGTCGCTCCTGCGGCTGCGCGCCGACGAAGGTGACGGCGTCGCCGAGACCGAGCCCGGCCGCGCGGCGGCGGACGTCGGCCTCGTGCCCGTCGGTCGGCTCGTCGGTCTCGCCGCCGATCACGGCGAGGCGCGCGGGCGTGCCGGCGCTGCGCAGACAGCCGACGGCGTCGAGCAGCGTCTCGAGCCCCTTGATCGGCGCGATGCGGCCGACGTAGAGGAGGAGCGGTCCCGGGTCGAGCCCGAGCGCGGCGCGCGCGGCCGCCGGGTCGCCCGTCGTGAAGAGGTCGGTGTCGACGCCGCACGGAATCACGGCCACCCGCGCGCTGTCGGCGCCGCAGGCGGTGACGAGCCCGTTGCGCTCGATGGCGTTGGCGGCCACCAGCCGGTCGGCGGCGGCGACGATCCGCCGCTCCTCGACCAGGCGCAGCGCGGGCTCCCGCTCGGCGGCGACGCCGGCGCCGTTCTTCAGCGCAGCGAGCGTGTGGAACATCTGCACCAGCGGCACGCCCCAGCGGGCGCGCAGCGCCAGCCCCACCACGCCGGAGAGCCAGTAGTTGCCGTGCACCAGGTCGTACTCGACGCCGTCGGTGAGACGCCACGCCTCGACGCCATCCACGAACTCGTCGAGGTGCGCGTGGACGCGCTCGCGCGCCATCGGGGCCTGCGGCCCCGCCGGCAGGTGGATCACGCGCGCGCGCTCGGCCAGGCGCACGACGCGCGGGATGGCGGGGTTCTGGGAGCGGGTGAACACGTCCACGGCGGCGCCCATGCGCGACAGCTCGCGCGCCAGCTCACGCACGTAGACGTTCATGCCGCCCGTCTCCTTGCCGCCGAGCGCGGCGAGCGGGCACGTGTGCACGCTGAGCATCGCGACGCGCAGGCTCATGCCGACGGCTCGATCACCACGCGATGCACGTCCTGCAGCCGGGGCTCGAACTCGAGCTTGTAGCGCTCTTCGCCGCGCAGGAAGTCGAAGCGCGCGCGGCCGCGCGCGATCGCGTCGCGAATGACGTGCGAGAGCAGCACGAGCCCGGGCGAGAGCGCGGCGCGCTCGGGAGCGAAGCCGGAGTTGTAGAGGCCGACGGTGCCGTCCCACTCGAGGCACACGAAGGAGGCGACCGGCCCCCCGGCGGCTTCGAGGAACCAGAGCGCGATGCCATCGCGCGCGGCGAGGGCCGGGAGCGCCGCGCGGAAGAAGCGCTCCATCCGCTCGTCCATGAACTTGGCCTTGCCCACGCGCGAGCGGCGGTGCAGCGCGAGGAAGTCGCCGAGCCGCGCCGCCACGGCGTCGGGGCCGCGGACGACGACGGCGCGCCCGTCGGGGGCTTCACGCTCGAAGCGTCGGATCTTGCGGGTCAGCTCGTGGCGGTGCTTTCCGGAGAGCGAGGCGAGGTAGGTCTCCCAGGACGACGGCAATCCCAGGACCGGACAGCGCTCCTCCAGCGTGACGTCGGCCGCCAGCCCGACCGTCGCCGCCAGCCCGGGCAGCGCGCGCACGGTCGGCGACGCGGCGGGCACCGCGTGGAGGATCCAGCGCACGCCGTCGGCGGCGCGCGACGCGAGGAGCGCCGCCCACGCGTCGTCCTCGTGGCCGGCGACGGCGATGAGGTCGAGATAGTCGGAGACCTCGGCCCCCCCGAGCAGCTCGAGCGCGCCGGGCGCGGTCTCGTAGAGCGGCAGGATGGCGACCAGCCGGCCGTCGGCGTCGCGCACGTGCCGCACGTCGAGCCGCCGGCCCTCCGCGAACACCTCCGCCCAGTGACTCTGCCAGGTCCAGCCCAGGAAGGGGGATCGCAGGCGGGCGGCGTCGGCCACGGCGTCCCAGGCGGCGGCCTCCGACGGATCGAGGTGGTCGGCGCACTCGATCTTCACAGGTCCTCAGACGGGCCGGCGGTGCCCGGGGATTCGCCACCAGCATCCGCCGGGGTCTCGTCGCCGGCATCGCCGGCTTCGGTCATCGCCTCGTCCACGGCGGAGTCGAAATCGTCGCCCAGCTCGTCGCCGAACTCCCTGCCCATCTTCTTCATGAAGCGCGCGACGCTCGTCGGATCGCCCTCGTCGAGATCGCCGAGCCCCCCGCCCTCCGCCAGCGATTCCAGGCGCGCCTCCTCCGACTTCACGGTGGCGAAACGCGACATCAGCCGGCTCAGCGCGGTCGAGCCGCAGCGCGGACACGCGGGCGGCTCGGCCGACGAGAGGCTGCGGACCAGCAGGCTCACGCGGCGGCGGCAGTCGTGGCACTCGTACTCGTAGATGGGCATTTTTCGAGATTTTAGCACGCGCGTTCGGAGTGTTCGGGGGGCGGACGGACCCTCCTCATCCCCCCGCTGACCACGCGAACAGTCCCTCCAGGCGCGTGACCGCGCGCTCCCAGTCGAACGCGCCCGTGACGAAGGCCGCGCCGGCCGCCGCGAGCCGTGCGCGCAGGGCCTCGTCCGCCGCCAGCCGCTGGAGTCGCGCGGCGAGGTCCGTCACGTCGCGCCGGCGCGCCACCAGCGCCGTCTCGCCGTCGCGCGCGTAGTCGCGGCTGCCGCCGTTGTCGTAGGTCACGAGCGCGGCCCCGCACGCCATGGCCTCCATCGGCGGCATGCCAAGGCCCTCGTCCCACGACGGGCACAGGTAGATGTCGCAGCCGCTGTAAAGCGCGGCGAGCGAGTCTTGCGGCGGGTTGGCGTGGAACTCGTCGTAGGGCAGGCGCTCGCGCGGTGGCTTCACGCCGAAGCCCACGAGCCGCAGGCCGGGCACGCGCGCCCGGACGCGCCGGACGGCCTCGAGGCCATCCGCGACGCCCTTCCACGCGTACTCGTGGTGCAGCATCAGCACGCGCGGCCGCGACGTCGTCACCGGCGTCTCGACGCGGTGGAAGAGCGCGCGATCGACGGGCGTGACCAGCAGGTCGCTCGTGGCGCCGAATGTTTCGCGCATGACGTCGGCCAGCCACGTGGAGATCACGATCTTGCGCAGCGGCAACCGATACGTCGCGTCCACCACCTCGGGCTCGCCGTGATAGAGGCTCTCGTAGTGCTGGACGAGGTAGAACTTCGCGCCGCAGCGCGCGGGCGCCGCCGCCACCACCGGCGCCGACTGCCACGCCGTCGCCAGGAGCACGTCGGCATCGGGCAGCGCGCCGGCGTCCCAGCGCATCACCCACGTGACGAGCGGCCGGAAGCCGGGCATCCAGTCGGGGCCGGCGCCGCGCGCGTTGAGCCAGACGGCGCGCCAGGCGCCCTTCGCGGGGACGGACAGCGTGACGTCGTGGCCGCGGGCGACGAGCCGGTCGGCATAGGTGAGGATCGCGCGCACGCCGCCGGCGATGCGCAGGTGCGGACAGAGGATGGTGACTCTCAGCTCAGATCGCCATCGACACCGTCCCCGTGTTCCGGTAGGCGGCCGGGTCGAGGACGACGTTGACACACCAGACCTCGCTGCTGCCCAGCGCCTTGTCGAGCGCCGGGCCGAGGTCGCGGGGCTCGCGCACCAGCACGCCACGCGCGCCGAGCGCCTCCGCGAGCAGATCGAAGCGCGTGAGCGGCAGCGAGGTGGCCACCGCGCGCGCCTCGCCGTAGAACGAGAGCTGCGGGTTGCGGATCTGGCCCCAGCCGCCGTCGTTGCCGACCACGCAGACGAGCGGCAGGCCGAAGCGCACCGCCGTCTCGAGCTCCATGCCGTTGAGCCCCAGCGCGCCGTCGCCGGCGATCAGGATCACGGGGCGCTCGGGGTGCAGGAGCTTGGCGGTGAGCGCGAAGGAGGGACCGACGCCGAGACAGCCGAGCGGGCCGGGATCGAGCCACTGCCCCGGCCGGTGGAGCGAGACGACCTTCGACGCGCAACCGACCACGTCGCCGCCGTCGCCGACCACGATCGTCTCGGGTGAGACCACGCGCGCGATCTCGGCGGCGAGCCGGTAATGCGAGATCGGGACGTCGTCGGCCGCGCAGAACGCCGCGATCTTCGTTCGGCTCTCGCTCTCCTTGGCGCGCAGGGCCTCGAGCCACGGCGCCACGCGCGCGGCCATCGACGCCGGAATCACGTCCAGGGCCTGGCGCAGGATCGCGCCGAGGTCACCGGCCAGGCCGAGCGCGAGCGGACGGTTGCGCCCCAGCTCGGCGGCGTCGACGTCCACCATCACGACCTTCGCGTCCTCGGCGAAGGTCGGCGGCCGGCCGTAGCCGAGCCTGAAGTCGAGCGGCGCGCCGAGCACCAGCACGAGATCGGCGCGCGCGAGCGCCGTGGAGCGGGCCTGGGCGAACGCGTTGGCATGGCTCGTCGGCAAGGCCCCGCGGCCCGCGCCGTTCATGAACACGGGGAGCCCTGCGCGCGTTGCGAACGCCGTCAACGCCGCCGCGGCGTCGTCCCACCAGATCCCACCGCCCGCCACCACGACCGGGCGCTCGGCGCCCGCGAGCAGCCGGCCGAGCGTCTCGAGGGCCGCGGGATCCGCGGCGCCGCGCGGGCGGTGGACGTACGCGGTCGGGATCGGCGCCAGCCGATCCTCGATCGTCGTCATCAGCAGGTCGACCGGGATCTCGACGAAGACGGGACCGGGGCGGCCGGAGAGCGCGGTGCGGATCGCCGTCGTCAGGACTTCGGGGATCTGGCGCGCCTCCGGCACCGTGAACGAGCCCTTCGTGATCGGCCGCAGCAGCGCGACTTGCTCCATCTCCTGGAGCGCGCCGAGCCCGCGCAGGCCGAGCGGCGCCGCGCCGCCGATCAGGAGCATCGGGCTCCGGGCGGCATAGGCGTTGGCCACGCCGGTGACCGCGTCGGTCACGCCGGGACCCGGCGCCACCATCGCCACGCCGATGCCGCGCGTGAGGCGCGCGTAGGCGTCGGCGCAGTGCGCGGCCGCCTGCTCGTGCCGCGTGTCGATCACGGCGATGCCCTCGTCGAGGCAGCCGTCGTAGATCGGCAGGATGTGGCCGCCGCACAGCGTGAACACGTGGCCCACGCCGGCCTGCTTCAGGACGCGCGCGACGAGCTGGCCGCCGGTCAGGTCAGCCACGCGCCAACCGGGGCACCACCTCCGCCGCGAGGCGCTCGACCTGCTCGCGCTCCTGCGTGGCGGGGCCGATCGGGTTGAGGATGACGTAGTTGCAGCCGGCGGCGCGAAAGCGCTCGATCGCCTCCACGCACTGCTCGGGGGTGCCGATGATCCCGTACTTCCGCGCGAGGGGCTCGAAGTTCTGCGCGTAGCGCTTCGTGAGCGCCTCGGCCCACACGGCCTTGGCCGACTCGTAATCGCGGCCGACGGTGACGAAGGCCAGGTGTGCGGCGGCGAAGCCCTCCAGCTTGCGCCCGGCGGCGGCCGCCGCCGAGCGGATCTTGTCGAGGCTCTGCGCGTAGCGCTCGGGCTGGACCACGTACGAGACCCAGCCGTCCCCTTGCCGGCCGGCGCGCGCGAGCGCGGCGTCGGAGCGACCGCCGATCCAGATGGGTGGCCCGGGCTTCTGCACGGGCTTCGGGTCGATCGACACGCCCTCGAAATTCGTGAAGCGCCCCTTGAACGTCGCGGGCGTGTCGCGCCACAGCGTGCGCACGACGTCGATCGCCTCGCTCACGCGCGCGCCGCGCTCGGCGTGCGGCACGCCGCACAGCTCGAACTCCTTCGGGTTCTCGCCGCCGACGCCGACGCCGACGATGAGACGCCCCCCGGACAGCACGTCGAGCGTCGAGGTGATCTTGGCGGCGATCGCGGGCGGCCGCAGCGCGAGCAGGTAGACGGCGGTGCCGAGGCGCAGGCGGCTCGTGATCGGCACGTAGCCGGCGAGCAGCGTGAGCGACTCGTACATCGGATTGTGGAAGGACACGTGGTCGCCACTCCACACGCTGTCGAAGCCGAGCGCCTCGATGCGTCGGACGAGGTCGAACTGCTCGTGCGGCGGCTTGAGCGAGAGCTGGACGCCGAAGCGCAGCGTGCCGGCGCTCACCGCGGGAACCCGGTGTTACCGATGGTGGACGCGCTCAAATTCACGTTCGAGTGCACCGTGGCCGCATGATAGCAGGCCAAATACCCCGGGGGCGGCGGCCGGCGCCTCCGGGGGGTACGGTATCAATCCCGGCCGATCACTGACGCCACCCTTCGCGCCACGCCTGGCCGCCACGCGGCGGCCGTGGCCGGGCCGCTCGCGCCCTGCCCCTCCCCGAATAGCGGAGGCGTTATATTTGTGGTATAACAACCTCGAGAAAAGGGGGTGTTGACGATGCCCGAAACATTCGGGGCGTTCCTCCGAGCCCGGCGCATCGTGGCTGGTTTCGGCCTTCGCGCCTTTGCGGAGAAAGCCGGCATGCAGCCGTCCAATCTGAGCAACATGGAACACGGCCGGATCCCGCCGCCTCAGGAGCAGACGGCGCTCGAGAGCCTAGCCGACTTGCTCGAATTGAGCGATGAGGACCGCGCGCGCCTATTCGACCTGGCGGTCGCGGGGCGCGACCGGCTGCCCGCTGACGTGGCGACATTCGCCGCGCGAACGCAAGGCATCCCGGTGCTGCTGCGGACGATCGAGAATCGCGGCCTAACCCGGGCCGAGCTCGAAAAGCTGACAAAGTACGTGAATCGGCTGGGACGCAAGGATTAGCGCTTGCCGGGGGCCTACCCCGATTACACGATCAGGCAGCTCGAGAGCATCGCTGCGGGGATCTTGCGCATCCGGTTCCCCGCTGGCGTAACCATCCCGGTGGATATCGACCTGATCGTCGAGACCGAGCCCGACGTAACGCTCGATATCGCGCCGGGATTGCGGGGTAACTGCGGTGTCGCCGGGGCGGTACTGGCCCATCCGAAGGAGGGGCGCTTCACGATCATTATTGATAGGGACGTCGCCGATGGCACCGCGGCCTTCTATCGCTTCACGGTGGCGGAAGAATATGCCCACCTCGTGCTGCACCGAGGGATTCTCGAGAAAGTCGAGGACCTCGACGACGTCGTCAAGCTCCACGAGTCCGACGCCTACTATAACGTTCTGGACCGAAATGCGAAATGGCTGGCAAGTGCTCTTCTGATGCCGCCCGAGCTGCTGCGCCGAGACGCGCGGGCCCGGTTCGCGGCCCTGCGGGCTACCGGAATGACCGAGGAGCAGTTGGCCGCGAAGATGACAATTCAGCTCGCCCAGCACTACAACGTCTCGCGGGCGGCGATGGGGCATCGCCTGAAAAACTGGCCGCTGTCGATCGTGGCGGCCCTCCGGGTGGCATTCCGCACGAACCTCAACGAACTGCCGGACTGAGGAGGAGCGGCGGATGAACGAGATTCGACGAATTGGGCCAGCGAGAGCCGTGGACACGAGAGGAACCGCGATCCGCGTAGCGGTTCCGCTGAATGAATCGCCGTCGCCGGAATGGGTGCATTTCTTCCAGGACTTTCCGAAGGAGTTTACGACCATTGCACACCCCAAATTCGTGGACATCGAGCTGAACGCTCTTTACTTCACGAGTGAACAGGCGCGTTTCGCGGAATGGCTGCACTACATCCAGCGATGGATTGATGACGCTAACGCGAAATACCGCGAGTACGTTGAAGGGCTGCGCCGAAAGCAGGACGAGAAGGCACGGGCTGAACGCGAGCGCCAGCATCTCATTAACGACGCGACGGAAAAACTCCGGGGACTCTAGTGAGGCTCTACCACATCATGTACGGGGAAAAACCCGCTGCGGCTGCGTGCCTCTGCATCCTCCTGGTTGGTTCCGGCGGTGAATTCGTCCGGATCGCTAGTCCGCTATGTGACTGGCATTCGACGGCGTGCGAAGAGACACGCGGGATCCCTGATCATATTCACTTCGATGTCGGGAGCGGTTCGACGTTGACGAGCTTGAGTACGTAAAGGCTTTCGGTTGGGAGGCTCGCGGGCACGGTGCAGGACAAAGTAGTGACGGGACGGTTGACGCTGGCCGTGCCTGCGCCGTGCTCGATCTCGAGTCGTACCTCAAGCTCTGGGCCGCTTGGTCACCACCTCCGGACGAGAACCGCTGGGGCCGCATCGCCGAAAAGGTTTGGTTCCGGGTGTTCGCGATGAGCAACGCCGACCCGCGCGACCGACCGTCGAGGCCCGCGGATTTCACGCGGGGGCTGGCGGCCACGGCCTCAGAGCAGGATGCGGCGATCTACGTCCTCGCTGCCGCCGCGGCGGCAACGGCCGGGCGCCCGGAGCTGCGCGAAACTGAGCCCGCACGGTTCAGAGACAGCCTCGAGCGTTTCCTGGCTACACCGGAGGGCCGCGCGCACAAGAAATATCTCGACGACCATCCGCTGCCGTAAGTCAGGCCACCGCGCGCGAGCGGCGGGCGCTGCTCGAGCGCGAGCTGGCGGCCATTGCCGGCCGCATGACGCGGCTGGTGGACGCGATCGCGGACGGTGACGGGGCGGCCGAACCGCTCCGCGCTCGGCTCCGTGACGAGGCTACGCGACGCGACACACTCACCGCCGAGCTGACGACGCTAGACACCGCTCAGCCGCTCGACGTCGAGGCGCTCGTGCGCGCCGTCACGGCGCGGGCGGCCGACCTACGCGGGGCGGTCTCGCGCCACCCGGCGCAGACGCGGCAGATTCTCCGTCTCATGCTTGGCGGCGAGCAACAGCGCTGGCGATGCGAGCCGTTCGACAATGCCGAGGGGCGCGGCTACAAGTGCACGGCGCCGGGCGACTACCGACGGCTGGGAATTCGCGTATTTGATGCGCCCACCGTCGGCTACCGCGGGAAGGCGTCCTTGACGCCGCCGTCCACGGTGAGCGTGCAGCCCGTCGTCTTGGACGCGCGGTCGGAGGCGAGGAACAGCACGGCCTCGGCGACGTCTTCCGGCAGGATGCGGGCGCCGA
>Ga0209157_1000976_pt1 | contig 24102 bp, 27 predicted proteins | sample GraSoiAngelo_135_FD_185892 | JGI IMG/M metagenome (GOLD analysis project Ga0209157, IMG submission 185892) | Grasslands soil microbial communities from the Angelo Coastal Reserve, California, USA - 14_0929_05_40cm (SPAdes) (version 2) | ecosystem: Environmental > Terrestrial > Soil > Grasslands ...
CACGGCACTTCCAGGCGCTCTATCTCTTTCACGCTGAAGACAACTCGCTTGCGGAGATAGCGGCCCACTTCAATACAACGATCCGGCAAATCCGGCATTGGAAGTCCACCGCCATGCACCAGATACACGCCGCATTCGGGATCGAGACCGAAGAAAAACGTGAAGCGCTGAGAAAACAACGGCGCGCCCGCCGGGCGAACCGCCACACGCAATCCAGTGACGCCGCCCAAAGCGCGAAGCGCAAGCGCGATAGCGCGCAGCCTAAAGTCGCGAAGCGCAAGCGCGATAGCGCGCAGCCTAAAGTCGCGAAGCGCAAGCGCGATAGCGCGCAGCCTAAAGTCGCGAAGCGCAAGCGCGATAGCGCGCAGCCTAAAGTAACGATTCGTCCCAGCTGTCCATATCCATCTAACTGAGACAAAAAGATCTGACGGAGCCGTTCCGTCGATGCGCAAGTGGAGTGCGCCCGAACTCCGCAAATCCAAACTTCAAGTAGAACAAAGGAGATTCCAATGAGTGTTTCGAATACAAAAGTAAGTCCGATTCGTGCGGTCATGGGTTTTAGCGCCATGACCGACGCCGAGCTGGTAGTTCTGGCCAACGGCGTGTTGAAAGGTTTAACCGGCAACGCGTCGTATCCGAATCCTACCGTGCCGTTAACCACCTTCGGGAATGACATCACGGCCTATTCGAGTGCCGTCACGGCGGCTTTGGATGGCGGTAAAAACGCCAAATCCGCCCGTGAAAAGGCGAAGAAGGCCGTGGTGAAAGACCTGAGGCAGCTCGCTATGTACGTCGAGAGCAATTGCGACGACGAAATGGCGATTTTCACCACCAGCGGTTTCACTGCGCGGGCGAAGCCGTCCGCGTCGGGTCCGGTGGACGTTCCCACGTTCAAGTCGCTCGACTACGGCGTGCATCCGGGACAAATCCTGGCGTGGATCAAGTCGGTGCCGGGAGCCAAGGCGTACAACATGCGCTATGGTCCGATGCCGCCAACGCCGCCGGCTGCGGCGGGCTCGACTCCCAGTTCGACACCCGCTTCGGCTGGAGCGACGGCAGGCGCCGGGCCCGGGGCGACGCCGTCGTCATGGACGGTGTTGAACGTGGCCAACATCAAGACGGCGTTCCCAATCGACAACCTGATGTCCGGTACCTTGTACGCGTTTCAGTTGCAAGCGCTCGGCATGAAGGGTCTGTCGGCATGGTCGGATTCGTCCACGATCATGTGCCCGTAAAGGAGGTCTCGTCATCAACATCCTACACGAGATTCTCCGCGCTCTCGGACCGATCGAGGGCGAGTTGATCGAGATCCGCAAGCTCAACGAGCGGGTATCGCGGTTGGAAGTCTGGCAATCCTGGCTCAAAGGCGCCTGGGCAGCGGTAACCGCCGGGTGCTATCTGGGCTGGAGAGCTGCGACGAAGTAAGAAGACCACCGTGGATTACGCGGACCAAAGATCCGCGTAATCCACTCGAAAGGAGGAGCAATGGAAACAACCCGATTGAAAGATGCAACGTTCCCTACCGAAACCGCCGCCGGCGATCTGGGCGGCGTCCAGCCTAACGAAACAGAGCAGCAGCTTCGCCGCCGGCTCATTCAGTTGATGTCGGAGCTAAGTATGCAGCTCGGGCACGCTTGCCTTATGGATCTCGCGGACTACGTAGTCGCCGTGAGTGCATGCAGCCGAGCGGCGCTGGTCGAATAACTCACTAACAAAAGGAGACGCAACTGTCCGATTGAGTACAGAGCAGAGCCGTGGAATCCTGCACCTCGAGAGTTTTGTGACTTCTGAGGCCGTTGTGGCTATTCTATTCGAGCATCAGGAGGACACCATGTTACCTATCGAGCGTCTCGCTTACTCGGCCATTAAGGACCGCCCGCGCCTCGTTTTACCTGAAAACGCCCGGCTGGTGGTCTGGGTCATCATCAACGTCGAGGAATGGAATCCGCGTGAGACAATGCCGCGCACGGTCTTGCCCCCGCCCGCGGGCGGCTCACCGGAGCCGGATATTCCTAACTGGGCATGGCACGAATACGGAAATCGCGTTGGCTTCTGGAGGATGCTGGAGGTCCTCGACCGGTTTGGTATTCGTGCTGTTCTGGCAATCAACGGGTCGGCAATCACTACGTATGAACCCATTGCGCGTGCCGCTCATGAACGCGGCTGGGAGTTCATGGGCCATGGATTCGGCCAGAAGAACATGCAGAAAGTTCCCGATGAACGCGCCGATATTGTGAAGACCACTCAGGCTATCCGTCAATTCACCGGCCGCGCGGCGCGCGGGTGGCTGGGCCCGGGCCTGACGGAAACCTGGCAGACACCGGACATTCTGGCCGAAGAAGGCTATGAATATATTTGCGACTGGGTGCTCGACGATCAACCTGTCGTTCTGAAAACTCGCACGCGTCCGCTGGTGAGCATCCCGTACACGCAGGAATGCAACGACGTTGCGATGATCCTTGTCCAGCACCACAAAGCATCGGAATACCGCGATCGCGCCATCGATCAGTTTGAGCAGTTGTACTCGGATGCGCAGCCGTCGGCGCGGATTATGGCGCTTGTCGGGCACCCTTATATAATGGGCGCACCGCACCGGTTCCGGTATTTCCGTGAAGCGCTGGAACACATCCACGCGCGGCCGGGTGTGGTGTTTTGGACCGGCGAACAGATCCTGGAATGGTATCGCTCCGTGACGGGCGCAACGAGATAGCAGGATTCGTCCGATTTCAAATTTCAGCAGCCCCATCAGTGTGCTGGCAACGCTTTATGGCTTGCTGATATCCTCAGTTTATGTCCAATTCCGATATTCTCAATAAGGCGGACCGGGTTTTGAGGCCGGTTCTGAAGGAACTGGGAGGGTTTCCTTGGATCCGCCTGGAAGGCTGCTGTGCCGGCCACAAGCCAGAGGATAGTTTATGGCTGGAAATCAACGTCCTGGGATCATCTGGGCTGATGCGGCTTACGGAACTGCTGAGAATACTCGACAGCAAACTGGCGGATACAGATTGCCGGCTTGATTGTCTGCTGAGCTATTCCGCTTCGGCAGATGTTGCTCCCGTTCCGCACGGCTGGATTCCTACGGCAATTGAAGTGTTCTGGCCTGCACGTAACGACTGGCGCCGCTCCCAATCGATGATCATCGAGACGCTGTTATCCTCCCTTGAAGAGTTCGGCAACCGGTTGAGCGAGACAACCAATCCGCCTTGCGCTATCAATTACTGCCCATTTTGCTCTTCATCTTTTATACGCATTGATACGATCGAAAAGTCAGGCCAACAGCGTTACCGGTGCGGCGATTGCGATATGACCTGGACAATGGCCGATCCCGTGGTCTGACCCTTTAGAAGCCCTTATGGAGTTCAGCTATAGCGAGGAACTGCTCGAAATCAAACGCACGGTGCGTGACTTCGCCGAGTGCGAAATTCGGCCCCACGTTCTGGAGTGGGATGAACGGCAGATTTTTCCTCGAGATGTTCTGCAGAAACTAGCCGGCCTCGGATTCATGGGTGTGTTGATTCCCGCCGAGTATGGCGGCGCCGGACTGGGCTATGTCGAGTACGTCACGATTGTCGAGGAATTGTCGCGCGTGGACGGCTCCATCGGAATCTCTGTGGCGGCGCACAATTCGCTGTGTACCGGCCATATCTACAGCTTCGGCAACGAAGAACAACGGCAGAAATTCGTTCTCCCTCTCGCCAGGGGCGAGAAACTTGGCGCTTGGAGCCTCACCGAACCCGAAGCGGGAAGCGACGCCGCCGGAACACAGACTGTGGCCCAGTTGGATGGGGATGGCTGGATTCTCAACGGGCAAAAGACCTTCACGACCCATGGAACCTACGGAGACGTTTGCGTCGCGATGGCTGTCACCGACAAATCCGCCGGCCACCATGGAATATCCGCATTCATCCTTGAAAAAGGAATGTCCGGATTTTCTTCGGGAAAAAAGGAAAACAAACTCGGACTACGCGCCAGCGATACGTCCACGGTAGTTTTCGAAGACTGCCGTGTCCCCAAAGAGAATCTGCTCGGCGAACCGGGAAATGGCTTCATCGACGCCCTCAAAGTGCTCGACGGCGGACGCATCAGTATTGCCGCGCTTGCCGTTGGAATGGCGCAAGGCGCTTACGAGGCGGCTCTGCGATATGCAAAACAACGAAAGCAATTCGGACGACGGATTGCAGATTTCCAGGCCATCCAATTCAAGCTTGCCGACATGGCAACCGAAATCGATGCCGCGCGGCTTTTGACCTATCGCGCCGCATGGATGAAGGATCAAGGCATGCAGACAACCGAACAATCCTCGATGGCTAAACTTTATGCCGGAGAAGTTGCGGTTCGTGTTGCGAATGAGTGCGTGCAAATTCACGGCGGCTACGGCTACATTAAGGAATATCCTGCCGAAAAATACTATCGGGACGTTAAACTCTGCACGATTGGTGAAGGCACCAGCGAGATTCAGCGGCTCGTCATCGCAAGAGAAATATTGAGACAGTAGAGTGGACCGGCTCCTTCAAGATTTATTAAAAGGTGACACGCGCGCTCTTTCGCGCATTATCACGCGCGTCGAGAACCGGTCGGCGGACAGTCTCGATATCCTGCGCCAATTATTTCGGCACACGGGCAAGTCGCAGATCATCGGCGTAACGGGAAGTCCGGGTTCCGGCAAGAGCACGCTCGTGGATCGCGTCGCAGCCGAATTCCGGAAAAAAAACAATGCGGTTGGAATCATCGCTGTCGATCCGAGCAGCCCGTTCACGGGCGGCGCCATTCTGGGCGACCGCATTCGCATGCAGACGCTGGGTGTCGATCCGGGCGTCTACATTCGAAGCATGGCCACACGCGGGCACCTTGGAGGATTGGCAGCCGCGACGGCCGATGTGGCGGCAGTAATCGAAGCAGCCGGCAAGGATCCCGTCCTCATCGAAACGGTCGGCGTCGGCCAGGATGAGATCGACATCGTCAAGCTCGCCGAGGTCTCCATTGTTGTGCTCGTGCCGGGTATGGGCGACGACATCCAGGCGCTGAAAGCCGGCATCATGGAAATCGGAGATATTTTCGTCATCAATAAATGCGACCGTCCGGGTGTTGAAAAAATGGAACGCGCGATCCTGGGTCTGTTGTCCCTTGGGCATCGGGCGGACGGCTGGCAACCGCCAATCGTCAAGACCACTGCGACAAAGGGAGAAGGCGTCGCGGAATTGCTTGATGCCATCCAACGCTACTATGTGTTCTTCCATAACTCCATATCGAGGTCCCGGAAAAAACAAGAGGCAGAACGGCAACGTCTAATTAACCTGCTCGAAGAAAGGCTGGTCAACACCGCCGTCGAGCAGATATTTCCCGATGGGGAGTTGAACGATCTTGTGAGCGCAATTGCCGAACGCCGCCAGGATCCATATTCGGTGGTCGAGCAAATCATCCGCAATTTGCGGTTTCAGAGGCTAAATATTTCATGAAAATCGATCATATCGGAATCGCAGTGAAGACCCTGAGTGAAGCAGCGAAGACTTATGAGGACGCGCTCGGCTTAAAGCGTTCCAGCGAGGATCAGGTCGAGGAACAAGGCGTCCGCCTTGCCATGCTGGATATCGGAGAGAGCCGGTTGGAACTGCTCGAGCCCACCCGGCCCGATTCTCCGATCGGAAAATTCCTGTCGAAGCGGGGCGAGGGACTGCATCATATTGCGGTACGGGTTGAAAACATCGAGTTGATGTTGACCAACCTTAAGGCGGCAGGAATGCGCCTCATCGATGAAAAACCGCGAACCGGCGCGCACAATTCGAGGGTGGCTTTCGTTCATCCTTCTTCGACGCATGGAGTCTTGTTGGAGTTAGTCCAGTATGGCGAATGAGATCAGAATTGGAATCATTGGCGGCAGCGGTCTCTACCAGATGAGTGGCCTGACGAACATCGAAGAAGTCGAATTGGAAACTCCTTTCGGCAATCCTTCGGATGCCTATCGTGTCGGGACATTGGAGGGACGACGAGTCGCTTTCCTCGCGCGCCATAAGAGGAATCATTCGATCTTGCCCTCGGAGCTGAATTTCCGCGCCAATGTCTATGGCTTCAAGAAGCTGGGGGTCGAGTGGATTATTTCCGCAAGCGCAGTGGGCTCCCTGAAAGAAGAGCACCGGCCGCTCGATATTGTTTTGCCCGACCAGTTCTACGACCGGACCAAGGCACGGGTTTCTACATTTTTCGGCGAGGGTATTGTCGCTCACATCTCTTTGGCGCATCCAATATGTTCGCGGCTTGCTGCACTGATTGAAGAAGCGGGAAAGGATGTCGATATCCCGATCAAACGCGGCGGCAGCTATTTGTGTATCGAGGGACCGCAATTTTCGACGTTCGCGGAGTCGAATGTGTACAGAAGCTGGGGAATGGATCTCATCGGCATGACCAATCTCCAGGAAGCAAAATTGGCGCGCGAGGCTGAGATTTGCTACAGCACGATAGCGCTGGTTACCGATTACGATTGCTGGCATCCGCAGCACGATGCGGTCACAGTCACCGACGTGCTGGCTAATCTGAAGAAAAACACCGACAACGCCCAAAAAGTTATCCGCGCCGCCGTCAAACGCCTGCCGATTGAGCGCACCTGTAAATGCGAGCACGCTTTGAAACACGCGATCATGACCGACCTCAAGACGGTGCCGGAAGCGACGCGTCAGAAGCTGGAACTGTTGCTCAAGAAGTATCTCTGAGGGACAGATACCGAATTCTTGTAGTTCAGAATTCGGTATCTGTCCCTCCCGCTCTCATGAACATATTTCTCAACAACGCACAGGAACTCCGTTCGGGTTGGAAGTTCGCTGTTTATGCCGTGCTCTTCCTGATCATTTGGGTCGCAAGCGGGATTGCGATCTCGATGGTGTATGCGAAAAGCAACTTACCGGAGAGCCAGCTGACGTTTCTATGCCTGAATGAACTGGCATTACTGGTTCCGGCCATAGCGGCCATGTTGTTGGCGGTGCGTTTCCTGGATCGGCGACCCCTGCAGGTATTTGGAGTTGGATTCCTGCCTCATTGGCAGCGCGATCTTGGATTGGGACTGGCACTGGCCTCACTTATGTTGACCACACTTGTGGCAGGCTGTTACGCCTTTGGATATGTAAGCATCCATTGGACCGGAACACAGGCGCCCGGAAGTACGTTGCTTGCGACTTTTGGCCTCATTTTGATTGCTGCTGTAAGTGAGGAACTCGTTTTCCGCGGATTTCCGTTACAAATTCTCGTTGAGGGCATGGGACAATGGCCTGCGGTCATCACCATGTCGCTGATCTTCGGCGCGATGCACCTGAATAATCCGAATGCGTCGCTGCTGGGTTGGGTCAATACCGTTCTGGCCGGTGTTCTTTTATCTATCGCTTACATCCGCGCGCGTTCCTTATGGTTGCCCTATGGCATACATGTAGGATGGAATATTGGCATTGGCTTCGTTTTGGGATTCCCGCTGTCGGGTCTGGACCTGGCCTCTTTATGGACGACCGGAATCGCAGGCAGCGAGACCATCCTGGGCGGCGGTTACGGTCCCGAGGGCGGGCTGCTTGCGACATTCATCTTTGCCTCGTCCGCACTCATTGTACAGCGGCGAGTGCACTGTAGGGGCGGGTCTATCAAGGTGTGAATGAATTGGCAATGCTGAGAAATGCGGTAGAATATTCCCCTCCTCGCAGAGGAGGGGTGGACGCTCCAGCTAATAGAAGCTGGCGCGCCGGGCGCGAAGCGCGAGCCCGATAGGGCGAAGCCTCAATTAATGGTCAGTTGGGCGAAGCTATTCAGGCCTAAACATTTCGCCGAACTGACCACTATTACGGCTTCGCGCTATCGTGCTCGCGCTTCGCGCCCGTCTGCGGCTTCTTCGGTGGCTTCGCGACTTTTATTGATGCCGCAGCATTCCCCTCCTCTGCGAGGAGGGGAATATCCCGAACTCAACCTCTTACCAATTCACACCTTCTATGACCGCCCCTACAGATAGAGGAGAGAGTCTTAATGGTCGGGTCTATCTTAGTTGTCGGTTCGGTTGCCTTCGATTCCGTAAAGACGCCGTTTGGCGAAGTGGATGACATTTTGGGAGGGTCCGCGACCTACTTCTCTGTAGCTTCAAGTTATTTTGCTCCGGTGCGGGTAGTTGCGGTCGTGGGAGATGATTTCGAGGACAGGCACATCGCCGTCTTTCTCAAACATCAGATCGACATCGAGGGACTAAAGCGAGTGGAGGGCCGAACATTCCGCTGGAAGGGCGAATACGGTTACGACCTGAACGAGTGCCGTACCCTGGATACCCAGCTCAATGTCTTTGCGAGGTTCAACCCTGTCATTCCCGAAGCCTATCGCTCATCGGAATATGTTTTCTTAGGCAACATCGACCCGGATCTTCAACTGAGTGTACTGGAACAGATCGAGCGGCCGCGAATCGTCGCCTGCGACACAATGAATTTCTGGATTCAGGGCAAACCGGATGCCGTTAAACGCACCCTCGCGCATGTCGATATTCTCATCATCAACGACGGCGAAACACGAATGCTTGCCAATGAGGCGAATCTGGTGCGCGCTGCAAGTAAAATTATGGATATGGGACCCGAGACACTCATCGTCAAGCGCGGCGAATACGGCGTGTTGATGTTCAACGGAAAATCGATCTTCGGGGCCCCGGCATTCCCGCTGGAGGAGGTATTCGATCCGACTGGAGCGGGCGACTCGTTTGCAGGTGGCTTCATGGGAGCCCTTGCGCATGCGAGCGATGTGAATGAGCGTGTCTTCCGCCGCTCGATTATTTATGGGTCCGTCATGGCATCATTTAATGTGGAACAGTTCAGTTTGAACAGGCTGACAAATCTGACGCGCAGCGAAATCGATCAACGATTCAGCCAATTCAAGGCACTGACTCATTTTGAGGAGTTCTGACGCCAATTGCTATGGATCCGGCGATTCCAATCAGGCTTGTGTTAGCGGCCGTTCTCGGCGGCCTGATCGGCATTGAGAGGGAGATTCGCGACAAACCGGCGGGCCTTCGAACAAACATCCTCATCTGTGTAGGCTCGGCGCTGTACATGAGCCTTTCAGCCCGGATCGCGCAATTGCTCGGCGGAGATCCGACTCGAATCGCTGCCCAAATCATTTCAGGTATCGGATTTCTCGGCGCCGGCGCCGTTTTGCATTCACATGGATTCGTGCTCGGACTCACCACAGCCGCCACGATTTGGGTGGTGGCGGGTGTGGGGATGGCGCTTGGATCGGGAATGTATTTAGTCGCTGTATTTGCTACGGGAATGAGTCTGGTCACACTGTACTTTCTCTCCTTCATCGAAGACAAGATTCAAGGACGCAGGTCATACAGTTATGCGCTCGTGGTAACCGATTTGAACCAGGCTCTTGCCTCGATCAACAAGGTGTTACAAGACAGTTCGGTTACGGCAGCCAGTTTCAATTTCAAGAAGAAGACCGGACATTATCGCGTCTGGTTTAACCTTCTTATTCCGCGCGAAACCAACGCCAAAATCATTCAGCGTCTCTCGGAAGTACCGGAGATCATCCAGGTCGAAACCGGCAATACTGCACGTGATTTCGCCGCTGTGTTGCCCGGCGAACCCGGCGCAGGAGAACCGCTCGGATGATTCCGTTCGTCAAGACCCACGCGCTCGGAAATGACTTCATTCTCGTCGAGCAGAGTTCGAAAGTTCCTGCTGATCATTCCGGACTCGCGCGGCGGATTTGCGATCGTTATTTCGGCATAGGCGCCGACGGATTGATTCTTTGGCAAGCTGCGGCAGATTCGTTCACGGTCCGCATCTTCAATCGCGACGGGAGTGAAGCGGAGTGCTCCGGCAACGGTCTGCGCTGTGTCGCAGCTTACTTGATCGAGTCCGGACGGTGGCAGAACAACGACATCTGCTTGGAAACCATTTCCGGCGTGTATAGATTGCAGCGAACCGGACGGCAATACGAAGCCGACATGGGGCAACCGCAACTTTCACCAGACTCCATTCCTTTTATTCCGCCGGAGCCGATCGAGAGGATCGTGGATTATCCGCTGCGTGCAAACGGGAGTGTCTTCGCGATTACGGCCTGTTCCACGGGCAACCCCCACTGCTCCTTATTTGTGGACGGACTGGATGACGCGTACGTCGAACAGGTCGGACCATTGTTGGAACGTCATCCTGCGTTTCCACGCCGGACGAACGTCGAATTTATTCACGTCCTGAACGATCGCGAAATCGAAGTCGCCTTTTGGGAGCGCGGCGTCGGACGCACATACGCGTCGGGCACAGGGTCGTGCGGCGCCACAGTAGCATCGATCCTGAACAAAAAGACAGGCCGGCAAGTACGGGTACATACCAAGGCCGGAAACCTGGCGGTCGAATGGCCTGAGAACGGCCGGTTGAAGCTGACCTCCACAGCAAACATAGTTGCCGAAGGGAATAACTTGGAAGCATGAGTCAGGAATTGTTTGATGCCGTCATCGTGGGCGGGGGTCCGTCGGGACTCGCGGCGGCAATCGAAGGCAAGAGATACGGATTGCGATATGTCGTCCTGGAAAAGGGCGGCATCACGAATTCCATTCTGCATTTCCCGACTCAGATGATTTTTTTCACCACACCGGAGCTTCTGGAGATCGGCGGCATTCCTCTTGTCTCGGAGCGCGAAAAGCCGACCCGCAACGAAGCGCTGAAGTACTATCGCAAGGTTGTAGGCGCATTCCAGCTCGACGTTCACCAATACGAAGAAGTGGTCAGCATTCAACGGGACGGCACCGGGAAATTTCATGTTGAGACCGCTAAGGCTGTATACGACGCGCGCAACATTGTCCTCGCGATTGGCTACTACGACAATCCCAACTACATGGGCGTCCCGGGCGAAGACTTGCCGCACGTCTCGCATTACTACACCGAGGCTCATCCGTTCTATGACCGGAATGTTGTTGTGATCGGAGGAAAAAATTCGGCCGTGGAGGCCGCGCTCGACCTGTTCCGGGGCGGCGCCCGCGTTTCACTGATACATCGCAGGGCAGAACTTGCTCCCACAGTGAAGTATTGGATTCGTCCGGATATCGAGAACCGTTTCAAGAAGCGCGAGATAACACCATATTTGAATTGGCGCGTTCTGGAGATAACGACAGATCGCGTTAAGATCGCTCAGAACGGTGACCAGTGTGAGATTCCGGCCCAGCATGTGTTTGCGCTTACCGGCTATCATCCCACCACGAAGTTCTTTGATCAGCTTGGCGTTCGCTACGATCCCGATACATTGCGGCCCGAATACGATCCTCAAACGTTCGAGACCAACGTTAAGGGCGTGTATCTTGCAGGCTCAGTTGTGGGTGGCCGCATCAACGGCGAGGTCTTTATCGAAAACGGACGCTTTCACGGTGAAGTTCTGATGAAGGCGATCGCGGGCCGCTAGGCTTTGGTTTCCGCATGCGCGGCGACGGCATCTTCGTACTTGTCATGGATCTTAATTTCAAAAAATTCCTCAACTTGCTCGGTCGGCCACATCTCAATGGCATCCCAGGCCATCCGCTCGCAAACGTGCACGCAAATCTTGCATCCGATGCACTCGTCAAACCGAATCTGCACATTCGGGATGACAACGTTAATACCATTTGACGTATCGCGGGGAGTGAGCTCGATACAATCGACCGGGCAGAAGCTGACGCACGCTTCGCACCCCGTGCAATTATCCGGAATGACTACCGCCAATTCCTTCGGCTTCTTTTTCTTCCGCGTGATCTTGGCCGGGGCTTCGGGAATGATCAGGGTTGGATTTGCTTTTTTGGGATCGTATGCCACGTATCGGTCCTTCGGTTTTGAGTTTATGAGTTATGAGAACTCAAGACTCAATTGTAACATGCGTCACGGATGTGCTAAGTTCGGCGATTCGAACGAAAGGGAAGATTGTTGAGCCTGCGTCGTGCGAAGATCACTGCGGTCAGCCACTACCTGCCTGAACGCCGGATCACCAATAAGGATTTAGAAAACATCATCGATACCTCGGATGAATGGATCGTCGACAGGACGGGTATCCGCGAGCGCCGCATGGTTGAGAAAGGCCAGGCGACCAGCGATATGGGCGCTGCCGCCGCCAAACGATTGTGCGAAAAACGCGGGCTGGACCCAGCCGAGTTGGATTTGATCATTGTTGCGACCGTCACTCCCGATATGTTTTTCCCGTCCAGCGCTTGCCTGGTCCAAACCAAAATCGGCGCGAAAAAAGCATGGGGCTTCGATCTTTCCGGAGCCTGCTCCGGCTTCGTATACGCGCTTGCCACCGCCGCGCAATTCATCTCGACCGGAGCTCATGACAAAGTCCTAGTGATCGGCGCCGACGTCATGACATCGATTATCGATTTCCGCGATCGGGCGACCTGTGTTTTGTTCGGGGACGGCGCCGGGGCGGTGCTCGTTGAACCTGGTGAGGATGGCGACTACGGAATCATCGATTTCATCCTGCGCAGTGACGGCAGCGGTGGGCAATTCCTGTACATGCCCGGCGGCGGAAGTCTTCATCCTTCAACGGCGGAAACCGTTGAAAACAAAATGCATTACGTCCATCAGGACGGCAGGAACGTCTTCAAATTCGCCGTCCGGGGTATGGCCGACATTTCTCAAGAGCTTTTGACGAAACACGGGCTCACGGCCAAGGACCTGAAGCTTTATATCCCCCATCAGGCGAACCTGCGAATCATTAAGGCGGCTGTCGAAAAGATGAACTTGGAAGATGCTCAGGTGGCAGTCAATATTGACCGGTATGCCAACACAACAGCCGGTACGATTCCCATTTGCCTCTCGGAAGCTGCTGAATCTGAACAGATTATCCGCAACGACCTGATCTTAATGGCCAGTTTCGGTGCGGGTTTTACCTGGGGTAGCCTCCTGCTCCGCTGGGAAATTTAACGAAAATTTTCAAAAAACATGTATTTTTCGACCCCTCTCGACAGTCTTATGTTTGAGAAGGAAAATTTTTTATAAAGAAGCCGCGTCGGCAATCGCTTGTCTGCTACTGTCCCTGGCTGGCGAAAACCAATGATTAGCCGATGCGGCTTTTGGTTTGTATCGCCAGGGAGCAGCAGAGCGACCCGGCCTCTCCGCACCAGGCCGCAGGGAGTCGAGGGTCGCCCATCGCCAATCCGGATGGCCGCGAAGCGCGAGCCCGCGCGAAGCGCAAGCGCGATAGCGCGCAGCCTCAAGAGTAGGGCGAAGCCTCAATGAAAACGGACTTCCAGTCATAGACGCTTCCCAAAGCTCCATCTCCAAGAGATACAGCCGCCGCAGTTGTTTGCCAGAAGCCACTTTACGCCGCGGAGTCAACTCCACGCCGAGCTTGTCACGGCCTATTCGGCCGATCAAATCCTTAATCGTTTCCGAAGCGCGAAGGGTGCCTGCAGGCAGGCCCCATACACCTGGCAACTCGTCGTCATCATCGGGACGGCGCACGGAAAGCACTTCGTCGCCGTTGAAGATCATCACAGCGACTGAATGTTTGACGGGAATCAACATTCCTAACTCTTATCAAAAGTCCGGAGCCAATTGCCGAATTGCCAAAGATCCCGAATCACCATTGTCCATGGCGGGCGCTGTTTGCCGTAGGCGGTTCTTAGCCGCCACCGGACATACGCCGCCGGCGGAACAGGGATAAACGGCGGTTTGCGATACCAATCGCGCGGAATCAACCGGCAATAAAACCGAAGGAGGGCACAAGCAATCGCCAACTGTTTCATTTTTTTTTAGCGTCGGGCCTACCGTCCGGATCGCTTCGGTACGCCGCTTCTATTTATGCTGCGCCCTATTGTTTGAGGTTTCGCGCTATCGCGCTCACGCTTCGCGCGGGCTTGCGCTTCGCGGCGGCCTTATTACTACCGGCCGGTCCCCCCACGCTCTTTTTAGCGTCGCCCACAGTCACAGGTTCAGCTTGCACTCCACCTGTCCTGTTCTTAAACTGATTTTGCCCTGCCCACTATCCCACCACAATCACATGCTTTTCAAAACTCGTAGTGCTGCGGTTTACGGAATCGAAGCTTACCTGGTCGATGTCGAAGTCAATATCTCCACGGGAGGCAATGGACAGTTCATCATCGTCGGCCTTCCGGATACCGCCGTCCGGGAGTCCCGGAATCGTGTCCTTCCAGCAATCCGCAACAACGGATTCGGCGCGCCCTATCAGCGGATTGTCATCAATCTGGGACCGGCGGACGTGAAGAAAGAAGGTTCGGCCTTCGACCTCCCCATGGCCGTTGGAATCCTGGGTGGACACGGATTGCTGGCGAAACAAGATGTCTCGGACTATCTGATGGTGGGCGAACTGTCACTCGACGGCAAACTGCGTCCGGTCAAAGGCGTCCTGTCCATCGCCATGCTGGCCAGGGACCGCAAGATTCCTCATTTGCTGGTCCCGCTGGGTAACGCACGCGAAGCGGCCGTCGTCGACGGCGTGGCCGTGTATCCGGTTCGAACCCTCACCGAAGTCGTCGAACTTGTCAATGGAACCCGTTTGATCGATGCCGTCCGCAACGATCTGCATTCCGACCATCAGGAATCGCAACGCCGTAGTGAGGATTTCCGTGACGTCCGTGGCCAATTCCATGCCAAACGCGCAATCGAAGTCGCCATGGCCGGCGGACACAACATGTTGCTTGTAGGCAGTCCCGGAGCCGGAAAGACCATGCTCGCCAAACGTATCCCCACGATTTTGCCGCCCATGACCTTTGCGGAGAGTTTGGAAACCACACGAATCCATTCCGTAACGGGCCTGCTCCCTTCCGAGACCGGCCTGATCACCACCCGACCGTTTCGCGCGCCGCATCACACCATTTCCGATGCTGGTCTTGTCGGCGGCGGGCCGATCCCCCGGCCCGGCGAGGTCAGCATGGCACACAACGGCGTACTGTTTCTGGACGAGCTTCCGGAGTTTCCGCGTAATGTTCTGGAGGTTCTCCGGCAACCTCTGGAAGATCGAAAAGTCACGATCGCACGCGCCCAAATGACGCTGACATTTCCGGCCTCATTTGTTCTGGTCGCGGCAATGAACCCATGCCCGTGCGGGTTCGCGAATGACTTTCGCCGCGAATGCTTTTGCACTCCGCCCCAGATCCAGCGCTACATGTCGAAAATCTCGGGACCGCTGATGGACCGCATCGACATTCAAGTCGATGTTCCTGCAGTTCCCTACAAGGATCTCGCCGGGCCGCGCCAATCCGAGTCTTCCGAAACCATCCGTCATCGCGTAATTGCCGCACGCAACACGCAACTGCGGCGGTTCTTCGACGAACACATTTACTCGAATGCGCAGATGGGTCCGCGCCACATTCGCAAGTACTGCGTGCTCACGCCCGAATGCGAAAAGATTATGGAGAACGCCGTTACGAAGCTCGGCTTCTCGGCCCGCGGCTACGACCGCATTTTGAAAGTCTCAAGAACGATTGCCGACCTCGAAGGCGCCGAAGATCTGGAACCGAAACATCTTTCCGAGGCGGTCCAATACCGGACATTGGATCGCAATCTGTGGGTGTAGTCATGAATCGCCGTGAATTTTTCTTAGCTTTATTGTTTCCGAGCCGGTCCGCTTCAGTTGAAGTCGCGGTCATGGAAGTCTTCTCTGGATCCGCTGGACCCTCGGCCTTTCTCGTCCATCACGCCAACGAATCGGCACGCAATGCTTTCGGCCAGTGGCTTCGCGCGAATGACGGGGCGCGCATTACGTGCCGGCTGCGAAGTGGAATCGCAGTCAGCGGCCAAATTTTCCGTGTGAAGATGTGCTTCGGCCGAGGTTTGATCCTCACACGTGCGGCCGTCGCCATTCGGCCGAAGGATGTTGTGACTCTCAGTTGAGACCGGACTGAAACGACTTCAAGTCTCACTTAATATTTTTTAGGGTTCCCTTTCCTGAGTTAATCGTCGAATCTCGTCAATGACCGCGTCAGATAGGAAAAAATTCATTTCACCGCGTGCTCGCAACAAGAACAGCATCACCTCTTCGATCAAGCCCTTCTGTTTCGCTCGCCGCGGTACCGGGTCTTGTCGGATCCGGAAAAGCGAGCCGCCTACGATGTCAAATACGACCAGAACCGCGCCACTGTGCTGAAGCTTTTTGACGAAGCTTGCGCAACCGACAGTTTTGAGTCGGACCGGCGGGTCTGTGAGGGCATCTTGTCGCTGCTGTATGTTGCACGCCGGCGTGATCCGGACCCGGGCGGCGTCGGCATCATTCAAAGGAACGTCTGCTGGGATGCCCTTCCCAGCACCTGGAATTTCCTCTCTGGTATCTGCGGCAAAAAACCTGGGTCGAGCGCTTGGAAAATGGTCTCCTTGCTATAACCGCCGCAGGCGTTGACAAAATGCTCGAGCAAAACAATATCGTTCTCCGCCGCGACCGTCTTATTGCCGAAAACGCCATGGGAGGCGCGCCTGACCCGGTCATGGAGCTGAGGGAGCTGAACGGGCTGTTGCGATAACGTCAAAAGACACTGCACGGAAAAGCCGCAACCGAAATATTCCCCTCGCGAGGAGGGGAATGCGCTTGGCGTAAAATCTTGCCAAAAAATGAAGCACAGACTAAGCAGCCAGGCTCAAAGAACGTCTGAGAGGTGGTTCTTACGGAATCTCCGTGCCTGAGGTTGGACGCACGAAGGTAGGGCCGGCGCTAATCCAGCATCCGGTGAAACAAGAACGGAAGATCTCCGCCAAGCAACGCGTGGGAGTTTGGCCCAGGGTGGAGCCTGAAGGAATTCATTTCCAAGCATCAGGAACGTATTCATGGTGTGCTGTCCTGCTTCGATCGACGCCGCCTTGCCGCCGGGAGACCTCGCAAACGCGAACTGATACTTGAGGCATGCGTCAGTCTGTAATTTTCAGCATCTCGTGGGCGGCTGCGATGGAAACCAGGTAACAATACCGAATCGCTGCGGCATCAAGGTCGCCGCAACTGACATCCGACCAGTTCCCCCTCTCGTAAGAAAGCACGCATTTCAAAACATGGCCGCACCGGCCTCCAAGGCTTATGAGTGCTTCACGAACTTCACTGGAAAAAGGGAGCAGTTGGGTGGCTTCAGCCATGGGAACATTGAGTAGAGCGTCGGCAAGCGAAAAGAGACCGACCATGTAATGGGTATCCGTGTTCTTCTCACCCATGGCCAAGGCGAGAGACTCTGCCATCTTGGCACGGACCAATGCTGTGCTGATCAACTGCGTGGGCTTTTCATCGAGCTTTGAAAGAAAGAGGATGGCGGCCCAGGCGCGAAGACGGTCGGTTCCGACCTGTTGGATCGCAGTTTTAATCGAATCCACGGTTTTTGTGAGAGAGGCAGAGTTTACGTATCGGAAAAGCTTGAAGCTGATTGTCCGGTCCCGCTTAACGATTTTCTCCAGTTCCGACATCTCCAGATCCGGATCATGAAGCTTCATGATCAACTGCAACGTTGAGAGACGATTGGTCGCGATTTCGGCTGAGGTTATGCCCTTCGGTTTGGTGAAACATGGGCCTGCGTAGTATTCGAACTCTAATGATTTCGCGATTTCCAATGCTTCATGGGTCTCGATTCCTGTGACAATGGTCTTCACCTTCGACTGCTTGAGATATACGAGTTGTTGGGCAATTTCGGCCTTGGGGAGCGTGTTGAAGCAAATTTTGACGTAGTTCGCAAGATCGACTACCCCCCTGGTTTGGGTTGTGAAATCGAAGTCATCGAAGGCGATGTTGTAGCCCGACGTCCGTAGCTCCGTCAGACGACGAATGACGGCGTCATCTGGTTCGATGTCCCGAGGAATTTCCAGTACGACTCCGTCTTTTGGCAACGACTTGCAGTAATTTTGCAAAATAGACGTTCGCGTCACTCCGATGAAAGCAGGGGTGCCATTCCCAAGCGGTTCCATGCCCCATTTCATGAGTGTCTTCAGGAAAAACTCAGAGCCTTCCTTCTGGTCCTTTGCAGAGAGCGCACGGGAAAGGACATCGCGGTCATACAGCAGTTGGTAGCCGAACATCTTGCCCCTGCGGTCGTAAATAGGCTGTCTTGAAATAAAGACGGTGGTCATGTTCTCACTTCCAGCCTCTCCGGAAAAAATGCGGCAGACCTGGGCGGCTCTCGCCGCGAGTAAATACAAAACGCGTTCGAGTAAACATAAAACGTCGTTACGCGACGCCGCCTTGCGGCCGGGAGACCTCGCAAACGTGAACTGATACTTGAGGCATGCCGTTTGATTTGCTTATCCTAAATGGCCCACTGGCCTTATGCCTTGCACGCGTTCCAAGCCCGCCCTCTTGCGTTGATATGACCATCACGCCTCCAGCCACTTCTCCTGCTTATTCGCCGGTCCTCTTCCGATAGTCATCCACCATCTTCCGCGTGACATCTTGCTCGTCGCAAATTAGTGAACGGCCACCGAACCGACTATACGCGCTGGGGCGTCCACACATGCGACCGGCGCGGTCGGTGTTGTCCAGGCAGGGGCAGCTTCCACGGTACCTGCCGATGGATTCTCGGATGATCTCCTGCTTGATTTGAGCGTCGGTCTTCCGGGCTTTGGCCGTTTGGCCCCAGGCAAGACCGAGAGCCAGGTTCACGACAGCAAAGGGCATGAACCAGCTCATGGTGCGGCATTGTAACGGTAGCAAGCGGGTTTGACCACTGTGCGAACGTGCCTATGTCGAACTTGCCTGATGTGCGACCAGTTCGAAATATCGACGCTTAGCCCGATGGTTTGTAGGAATCGACCAAAATCGGCAAGAACGGGAGAAAGTAGGATAGGGTGGATATGCGACACACCCGATCGAATGCGGCCTGGTGGCCAGGTCCGAGAGCTCGCACGCCGGCAGCGAAACTTCGGCCGAATTCCTCACGTCTACAGGCTATAGCACTTTCTCACTAAGACCTTAGTTCCATTACGGTTGGGCCCCACCATGCCCCATCATGTTGGCACCGATGTGGTGGCACCACGGGGCAAGGAAGCTAAGAAGTGTGATTGCGAGACCAAAGCACTCTAATTGCAGAAGCGTAAATAGAAGTTTTTGCTCGGGGCGGCGGTCGACCGACAGCAGTGCGCTAGCAGTTTCCGATCCTCAGGTCGCACTGGAAGCTCCGATTACACCCTACACCACACCAACGGGGGGCGGTGCGCCTGCCGCGATAAGTACGACCACACTAGGTTTCACGCCACAAACCGGCGATCCGTCGTTCAATTCACGCGGTCTGCCCTGTTCATATTCTGGCGGGACCTGTACGTCTAACGGATTCATCGCCTATTACAAAGACGATCGAATCTCCAGTTCGAGTGGGTGGTCAGCAATCTCGATTTCACCTGCCGGCAGAATCAGGAGATGGTTTTGGAATGGGTCGTCATGGACCGACTAGTGGAATGAAGATCATGAAAAAGATTGAACGAACGAATCTCCAGAGCTCGCAAAAGGGTGTGACCATGATCGAAACCTTAATCGCAGGCGGCATCCTTGCGATTATTTCCCTGGGCATGGCCGGACTAATCCTAGTCTCGATTGCGGCGAACAACCGTAACAAGATCGATAGCACCCAGACGATGCTTGCAGAAGCGATTGTCGAACATGTGAATTCGACTTTGATCGGCACTCAACAGTCGGTGCTGACCGACTGCGCTGGGAATTCAAATACGATCGATACCTTGCCGGGAGGTGCCAGTTTGAACGCGGCCGGAGACGCCATCAATTTCTCCGAGGACATCGCGGCGGACCCAAGCAAAGTTAACTATCACATGGACTATCACACCAATGTTCCATGTACGGTTAGCGGCACTCTTCAGGCCATCTATGACATCCGTTGGAGTGTCCAGCTCGTCGGAGCGGCCACCGGCAGTCCCACCAACACCTATCTCGTAACCGTAAGCTCCAGACTGAAAAATCACGGCGAAGGCAACCGGTTCTTTCCGTCTCCTGTAACGTTGCGAGTGCTGTCGGGAAACTGATCGAGGCGAAAAACATGCAAAAAAGAAATTCAAGCGTCACATCGCAAGGGGGGTTCACGTTAATCGAGCTGATGCTTTCGCTCGTGACCCTCTTGGTAATTTCAGGATCGGCCTTTCAGATCATGAACCTGGCCACGGCAAGATCGGCGACGGAACAAACCAAGTTGGATATGTTGCAGGAAGGCCGGGAATTTATGGACCAAATGTCCCGGGACTTACGCCAAGCTGGCTACCCGAACCCACGGAACTTTGCTTCAGGCGTGCTTACAGTCAGCCCGATTGCGAACGATCACCGTGCCGCTGTGGGTCTGGTGAAAGTGGACACTAACGATCTATGGTTCGAAGGTGATGTTGACGGAAGCGGGACAGTTTCTGTGGTCGAGTATCATCTCGATACGAGTACTTCGAACAACTGTCCGTGCCTGAAGCGTAGTCAATTGTCAAAGATTGACGGCGATCCAGTGGCCGGCCAATCCACCCCTTCGTACCAGGTTGAAGTACAGGGTGTCCAGAACACCGCGATCTTTTCTGCACGGTCCAATGGGTCGGTGGTTGGGCTGCCGGTTACTTTCTCGAGCAGTAGCATGGGTAGCATCGACACTGTGCAAGCCATGCTCACTCTGCAGTCGCCCGTTGTTGATCCGCAGACACGTCAAAAGCCGCTCACCACGTTGGTCTCCACCGTAAAGCTAAATAATTGCTCGCAGGCAACGACGGGGACAGCGATGAGCTGTTGGTGACATGACATTGCGAAGGATTGAACGATGAGGAATCCCATTATGGAAAGACAGGAACGGGGAATTGCGCTACTGCTGGTTTTGTTTACAATGCTCCTGCTTTCGGTCATCGGTTTGGGAATGATGTACTCCACGAACATGGAGTCGGCGATCAATTCGAACTACCGGGACAAACAGACCGCTCTCTATGCTGCGCTAGCGGGGCTGCAGGAATCGCGAGACCGTATTCAACCCGCGACTGCGAATATCGTCGCGCCTACCGGACTCCCGGCATTCGTCTCCAGCGGGTCCGCCACTGTCATTTATATTGTCGCGGATTCAACAGTAGACCCGACGGATCCAAACAATGCATTTTTCGACCCGGAGTTCTGCCAGGAGAAGGTGTTGGGAATGACGGGGACTGCCGGTGTACCTTGCACGTCGGCTCCATCGCCTCCCACTGGAACAAGTTGGTATCAGCCACTGGTGAATCACAGCTTGTCGGCTTCCGCTCCATGGAACCTTTCAGCACCTTTGGATTTGAAATGGATAAGGATCAATCTGAAAGGGAACAATATGACTCCGGTGGCAACCAACGGTGACAGCGCGACGTCAACCCAGGTGTGCTGGGACGGCCAAAATCAAGTCTTGCTTCCCGGAGGATACACTTCGAGCTGCGCGCCGAATGGCTCTGTAACAACCATCACACCGACAAATCCTGGAAGTGGTTATACGTCCCAGCCAGCGGTCACGATCAGCGCACCCCCGGCTGGAGGGACGCAGGCTACGGCCACTGCCAATCTAACCTCGGTCTCAACCGGACAGGTGGCATCGGTCACCCTGACCACGGGAGGAACCGGTTACACCAGCGCCCCGACGGTCACGTTGTCGGGAGGTGGCGGCTCCGGCGCAACCGCGACCGCGACGATCGTTGCACCCGGTTCGCCTGTCCAGGCGATCAATGTGACGAGTTCGGGGACTCGATGCTATTCGACGCCTCCTACCGTGTCCATCTCGGGTGGAGGCGGTACCGGAGCTACAGCCACGGCGACACTTGCCGCATCAAGCTCGTGCGTCTACAGCTGGAATCCAACGGCCTCCTGCGGCAGTCCTTGGAAGAGCAACACCGAAACCGGCATTACGCTGAGCGGTGGAGGCGGATCCAGTTTCAGTGGAACCATAACCTTCCACAGTTCCGGCCATTCTATTACGTCTTCTTCCATACAGAATTCCGGTACCGGTTACACCAGTGCTCCGACCACAGCAGGAGGCGGAAGTCCCGATGCCCTGACATCGAGTTGCGTGGTCACACCCAACGCGGTGGTAGGAAAGCTTTTGAGTTCCGTGACCGTGACGAACGGGGGCAGCGGATACACATCGTTTCCGACAATCACTTTTGGAACAGGCAACGGCGTCGGGACTTTACCCACTGGTACGGCGACACTGGGACCTGCTGCGAGTAATGCGGGCCAAGTCACCTCGGTTACAGTAACAAGCCCAGGGAGCGGCTACACTTCCCCTCCAACTGTCCAATTTACCGGGGGAGGAGGGTCATTAGCCGATGCAGTTTCCGCGTTGGGTGTCACCACTACGGTTACGAGTTTTACGATCAACAATGCCGGTTCTGGATACACTGCAGATCCTACAGTGACAATCGCACCTCCAGGTAGCGGTACGCAAGCGACAGCGACGGCCACCATCGGCCGCGGCACCAATTACGGAAAGGTGTGGATGCTCACTGCCCTGGCCCAAACGAAAACTGGAGCGCGCGCCATGGCGCAGATGGAGGTCGCGTCACCTGTCCTTGGCTACGCCTCTGCCGGAGGTTTTGGGCTACTCGGTCCGAATCCAACAATTGGACAGATGCCGAACTCTAATAATTTTTACGCTAGGGGAAACGATGCGAATAGTTGCGGTGAAATAGCGCAGCCCGATCATCCCGCTATCGCTGGGTATGATGACCCGAATGCGAGCCCGCCGACCAATTCGGTGCAGACCATAGTCAACTCCCTACCAAGACCGGATCACTACATCGGAGCCGGCGGAACTCCATCCGTGCAAAATGGCTTCGGTTCCTTTGGCGAGACCATGAGCACTCCAACGGGCTTGAAAAGCATGATTGATGCCATCCATGCGGTTGCGTCGACGAATGGCACCCTCTATGGAAATAATCCGGGCAGTATTGCCCACGGCGACGCGACCCATCCGGTGGTGGACTATGTCGATGGGAATCTAACTGGCAGCGATGGCGGCTACGGTATTCTTGTCGTTACCGGGACGCTGACATGGAGCGGGAACTTCACTTGGCATGGAATGGTTTTTGTAATTGGCGACGGCATCGCCGACTTCGGTGGAGGCGGCACTGGCACCATTACCGGAACCATGCTGATCGCAAAAATCTGGGATAGCTATACCACCAAAAACCTCTTGAACAGTTTGGGATCGCCAAGCTTCAGCTGGAATGGCGGCGGCAGCACTAACTTCGGTCTAAGCTACGATCATTGCTGGTCGGACGATCTCATGCATTCGATCCCTTTCACGCCGCCACCGACCACAAAACCGCTAAAAATACTCAGCCTGCGGCTTCTCCCGTACTGAGATGGTTGTTCCCGGGGCGCAATGCTGAAGCGCGTCTTCGGTTTTCCTTTTTATCGGTGCACTAACTTAAGCCTAAAATGAAGCCCAAGGCGGGCCACCGGCTTTGCCGGCGAGCCCGCCTTTAATTTTCCCGCCATCAAGAATCTCCTCGCAAGGCCGACGACGACTGCCTGCAGGGACGCCGGCCTGATCCACGACAAAATCCAGGGGTACTACGGATCAACTGGTCTGGAGAACGTGGCCTATAAACGATCCTGACGCGAAAAATTCTCACAAGCTGGACGGAAGGAAACAAAGAAAGAAAAAAGGATCAAAAAAAAGAAAGCAGAGGCCTGATGGATAATCGCCACAAGCCACTGCATCCCTCATTGGTACGTGAAGCGTTCGCTTGGATTCGCAAAAAAGCCAACATCGGACCAACCGGTGGTCGCCGCCCAACATTGCATGCGCTTCGCCATGCCTTTGCCGTCCACATGCTGGAAAATGGAACCGACCCACGCACCATCCAGTTACTGTTGGGGCATCGCAGTTTAGCGACGACCGCAAACTATCTAAGAATCGCCATCACGAAGGTATGTTCCGCCACCAGCCCACTGGACCTGCTGCCGCGTCCCATTGATGCCAAAGCATTCCGCCCGCCCGAGCAGAGCTAACTCCAGCCCAGGTGGACGGTTCGAAGCCGGAGCTGGCAGATATTTTCCGCCGCTACGGCGAAGCCTATCTTCAAAAGTTCGGCGCCTCGCTATCGGCCGCACAGCGGCGTGTGATGAAGGCGATTCAGTCGTGCCGCACGGCCGCTCTCGGCGGTCACGTCGAAGTGTGTGACCGGTGCGGCCACCAACGCGTGTGGTACAACTCGTGTT
>Ga0209157_1000982_pt1 | contig 23984 bp, 17 predicted proteins | sample GraSoiAngelo_135_FD_185892 | JGI IMG/M metagenome (GOLD analysis project Ga0209157, IMG submission 185892) | Grasslands soil microbial communities from the Angelo Coastal Reserve, California, USA - 14_0929_05_40cm (SPAdes) (version 2) | ecosystem: Environmental > Terrestrial > Soil > Grasslands ...
AGGAGCGGGGGCACTACGAACCATGGGGTTGCTGGTGTTCAGCTTTGTGGTTAAGACGGTGGCATTCGCCGGGGACCTTTCGTCTTCGTCCAACGTGGTCGTGGCCGTCGCGGCGACTTCGGAGGCAACGGCTGAAGAGTCGTCCGAACCGGTCAGGCGCCTGCCCAGCGGCAAGACACGGCCCTCGGAGCCCGAACTGGCCGAGCTCGAGCGCAGCGATTTCCTGCCGATCAAAGATCGCTGGCGGATCGGCTACACGGGGCGCTGGTGGGATCCGTACAACCAGAACGTTCTGAAAGGCGACTACCCAATTTTCGGCCAGCGTACCTTCTTCGTGTTCACCGGCGTCAGCGACACATTGTTTGAAGCCCGGAACCTACCGACGCCACAGGGGGTCAGCCGGGCGTTCCCCGGAAGCAACGGCGAATTTTTCGGCCGCGACCGGCAGCTCTTCCTGAACCAGAACTTCATTGCCAGCTTCGATGTATTCCAGGGGTCGACTGCTTTCAGGCCGAAGGACTGGGAAGTTCGGTTCACGCCGGTGTTCAACGTCAACTTCATAAATGTCCGCGAGAACGGCATCGTCAATATCGACGTGCGGGAAGGGACGAGCCGGACCGACCATCAGATCGCCTTGCAGGAAGCCTTCGTCGAGGCCCGGTTGATCGACGTCAGCCGGCACTTCGACTTCGCGTCGGTGCGGGCCGGCATCCAGGGATTTACCAGCGACTTTCGGGGATTCATCTTCTCGGACAACCAGCCTGGCATCAAGTTCTTCGGCAACTTCGACAGCAACCGGTACCAGTGGAACGTCGCCTACTTCAACACGCTGGAAAAAGACACCAACAGCGGCTTGAACACCCTCCAGTCCCGGCACCAGCAGGTGGTGATCGCAAACCTCTACCGGCAGGACTTCATCTGGCTGGGCTACACGGCGCAACTGAGTTTCCACTACAACCTGGATCAGGCCGGATCACAGGATGACGGCGGCCAACATTATGACACCAATGGCTTTCTCGTCCGTCCGGCCGTGATCAGTACCGTGCGCCCGCATGACTTGCACGCCTACTATCTGGGCTGGACCGGCGATGGCCATATCGGACGGCTGAATCTCACCCACGCGTTCTATCAGGTCCTCGGGGCCGACGACTTCAATCAGATCGCCAACCGCCGCGTGAGCATCAATGCCCAAATGGCGGCGGCAGAGTTTTCCTACGACATCGACTGGCTCAGACCCAAGTTGTCGGTGTTCTATGGGTCGGGGGATTCGGATCCTCGGGATGGTACAGGGCGGGGATTCGATTCGATCATTGACAACGTCAACTTTGCCGGCGCTGGCTTCAGTTTCTTCAACCGGCAGGCCATCAGGCTCACTCAGACCGGCGTGAACATTGTGAACCGGTTCAGTCTCCTGGCCGACCTGCGCAGCGCCAAGGATGAGGGGCAGGCGAATTTCGTCAATCCAGGGCTCTTTCTCGTGGGGCCGGGCTTGGATGCTGATCTCACCCCCAAGTTGAAAGCCTTGCTGAATGTGAATATCCTCTGGTTCGTCTCGACCGAGCCGTTGACCCTCATCCTGCAGCAGCCGGGGATCCGGCACTATATCGGAGAGGACTATAGCCTGGGGTTCATCTATCGTCCTTTCCTGAACAACAATGTCATCACGAGCGCTGGTGTGGCAGTGTTTCATCCGGGGAGCGGTTTCAAAGACATCCAGGTCGCCGAGCTCCTCTATTCGACCTTTCTGTCGGTGACCCTGACTTTCTGAACATGACTCCATGGCGGGGAGAGGCGCAGCGAAGAGGCGTGATGATGTGTAAGCCTGATTGTGGTTGTCTGGACAGAGTCCTAGTGGGCGCGGTCGCAACGATCCTCCTCGCGACCGCGGTGGCGACCCTGCAGGGCTGCTGGCTATCGGCCAGTTATGAAACGGAGCAGCCCTTCGCCGCGATCGACATCGCGCCTCTTCCGCAGGACATCATGATGCAGACGCAGGAAGAAGCGGAGCGGAAGAGCGTGGGCTGTGTCGGTTGCCACGGGCAGACGGATGCGCCGTCCATGCACCTCTCCAAAGTGGTCCGTCTGGGCTGCGCCGATTGTCATGGCGGCTCGCCGGAGATCGTCGTGCCGCAGGGGGTGGAGCGCGGCACGCCGGCGTATGACGAGGCCACGCGCAAGGCGCATGTCCAGCCCCGTTTCCCGGAAGCGTGGAAAGGGCCGGACAGCCGGTATTCCTCGGCGAATCCCCAACAATCCTACACGCTCCTCAATAAGGAGGACCCCAGGTTCATTCGCTTCGTGAATCCAGGCGATCTCCGTGTGGCGCGGCAGGTCTGCGGCGCATGCCATGCGAATGAGGTGGCCCAGGTGGAGATGAGCCCGATGACCACGACTTCGGTTTTCTGGGGCGCGGCTGCGTACAACAACGGCATTGTCGCGCCGGCCATCGGCGCGCAGAAGACGCCCTTTCTTGGAGAGAGTTACAGCGTGAATGGTGTGCCGCGCCAGATCAGGATGGAGCCGCCGCCCACTCCAGAGGAGCTGGCGAAAGGGGTGCTGCCGTTTCTCCTTCCACTGCCCCGCTGGGAGATCCTTCCGCCGGGTGACATCTTCCGGGTTTTCGAGCGGGGCGGCGTCTCGATCCCATCATCGTTCCCGGATATCGGGTCCGCGCCCTCCAGTGCGATCGAGGCGCCGTCGAAGGAGGATCCGGGCCGGCCGGACATCCGTCAGAGCAGCCGTGGCCCCGGCACGGGGCTTCGGATCGCGGTCCCCGTGTTGAATCTCCATAAGACCCGGCTGAACGACCCGCACCTGTCCTTCTTAGGGACCAACGACAACCCCGGCGATTTTCGCTCCAGCGGCTGTACCGCCTGCCATGTGGTGTACGCCAATGATCGTGACCCGTTTCACTCCGGCCCGTATGCCCTGTTCGGCAACCGCGGTCAATCTCAGAGCAAAGACCCCACGATCCCCAAGCAGGAAATGGGGCACCCGCTCAAGCACGAGTTCACCAAGGCCATTCCGACCAGCCAGTGCATGGTCTGCCATATGCACCAGCCCAACGTCTTCGTCAACCCCTACCTGGGCTACACGATGTGGGATTACGAAACGGACGGCGAGTTTATGTGGCCCGAGAAGCAGAAGTATCCGACCTCCGAAGAGATGTGGCAGAGCTTAAATCGAAACCCTGAGGAAGCCGCGACCCGCGGGAAGTGGTCGGACCCGGAGTTCCTGGCGCGCGTGAGCGAGCTGAATCCGCACCTCAAGCACACCCAGTTCGCCGACTATCACGGACATGGGTGGAATTTCCGGGCAGTTTTCAAACGGGATCGACGAGGCAATCTGCTGGACGACCTTGGCAAAATCGTGAGCGAGGTCACGTCCGTGAAACTGCAAAAAGCGATGGCTCCAAGGACCGAGGAGGAGTGGAAGAACGGTCGACCCGGCGTGCCGGTGCACCTCAAGGACATTCATCTGGAGAAGGGCATGCATTGTGTGGATTGTCATTTCGCTCAGGACACCCACGGCAACGGAAAGCTGTACGGCCAGTACGCGGATGCCATCCAAATTTCCTGCATTGACTGCCATGGAACCATCGAGCAGCGGGCCTCGCTTCGGACAAGCGGGCCGGCCTCACCTCCGGGCGGGACGAGTCTTCGGAATGGGCTGACTCCCTGGAATGGACGCCGATTCGAATGGCGGGGGGAGAAGTTATACCAGCGCTCGATGATGGAAAAAGGCAAGGAATGGGAAGTGGTCCAGGTGGCGGACACCGTGGACCCCAACTCGGATTGGGCGCGTGCCCATCCGAGGCAGGCGGAGCAGTCTCGACTCGCCAAGACGATGCAGAAAGACGGTATCACGTGGGGGGAGGTGCCGCCGAATCACGAGAAGTTGGCACATTCCAACCAGCGCGTGGCTTGCTTCTCCTGCCATCTCTCCTGGACCACGAGCTGCGCGGGATGCCATCTCCCGATCCGAGCGAACTGGAAGAAGGTGGCGGCCCATTATGAAGGCGAAGAAACCAGGAACTGGGCGTCCTATAACCCGCAGGTCGCCAGGGATGATCAGTTCATCCTGGGGATCCATGGCACTGTCAGGCGGGGCGGCAAGGACAACATTCTGGTCGCGCCCGTGCGGTCCTCGAGCGCACTGGTGTTGAGCTCCGAGAACGCCAATCGCGAGCATATCTACGTTCAGCAGCCGCCCATCTCGGCAGCAGGATTCAGCAGCCAAGCCTTCGCTCCGCACTTTCCTCATACGGTCCGGGCGACTGAAACGAAGCGGTGCACGGACTGCCATGTCTCAAAAGAAAACGACAATAGCGCCTGGATGGCGCAAGTATTGGGGCAGGGAACTAACTTCCCGAACTTCATGGGCAGATATGTTTACGTGGGAGAAGGTTCGTCAGGATTCGAGGCAGTCCCGGTGACGGAATGGGAGGAGCCCCAAGCCGTGATCGGCAGCTATCTTCATAAGCTGGCTTATCCGGACTCTTACGAAGCGCATAAAAAGCGAGGAGACGTGTTGCCTCGTTACAAGGACGGCTTGGAACAGGCCAAGTACCATAGTGGGAACGACATCAGGAGCCTCCAACTACGGGGCGAGTACCTCTACACGGCGAACGGAACGGACGGCTTCAGGGTGTTTGATGTCGCCAATGTGGATAATAAGGCCTTCTCGGAGAACATCGTGACGGCGCCGGTCTCTCCGCTGGGCCAGCGAACGTACGTGAAAACCAAATACGCCACGGCGGTGGCCTTGCCCACCACCATGCCGGTCTCGCCATCCCGGCAGGACCGACCGGCGTTTCTCAAGCACAAGGAGCAAAATCAGGAGCAGCCGATGCACCCCGTGTATCGGTACGCCTATGTGACGGACAGGTATGAAGGTTTGATCGTGGTGGATATTGAGACTCTGTCGGATGGTGATCCGGACAATAACTTCCTTGAGCGCGCGGTGACGTTCAATCCCAGTGGAATCTTGGATGGTGCCCGCAGCATCACGATGGCCGGCAACTTTGCCTACATCTCCTGTGTCCGCGGTCTTGTGGTGGTGAGTCTTTCCGACCCCTTGCGTCCCAGGGTGGCGGCGGAAATCGTGGCGCCGGCTCTTGTGAACCCGAAGGTGGTGGCGGTTCAGTTCCGCTACGCCTTCGTCATCGATGACCTGGGGCTCAAGGTTCTCGATATCACCATTCCGGAGCAACCACGTCCGGTGGTCGCTGCGACCGTGCCACTTCCTGACGCGCAGGATCTGTACGTCGCGCGCGGATACGCATACATCGCCGGAGGAAAACAAGGGCTCATAATTGTAGATGTGGAGCGGCCGGAGCAGCCGCGCCTCGATCAGGTCTTTACCGCCGGTGGTCGGATCAACGATGCGCGCGGGGTCCGCGTCGGCTCCACCAACGCGAGCCTCTTTGCCTATGTGGCTGACGGGGACAACGGCCTTCGGGTCATCCAGCTCACTTCCCCCGTGGCACAGCCGAACTACTACGGTTTTAACCCCCGGCCGGTTCCCGGGCTCATCGCCACCTATAAGACACGTGGACCGGCCCTGGCCCTTTCAAAAGGGCTGGACCGTGATCGTGCCGTCGACGAAAGCGGGAACCAGGTGAGCATCTTCGGGCGCCTGGGATCGCGCCCGTTCACTCTGCAAGAACAGCAGAAGTTGTATCTTCGTAACCGCCAGGTCTACACCGTCACGGATGAACCACCCGGTCCTCCCAAAAACTGAAGGATTTAGGGGGCGCCTCTTGTGGCACCGTCGGTTTTCGCCAGCTGCTTGTGGATCTTGTCCATCGAGGCTTCGAATTGCATCGGATTGAAACTGCGCGAAACCTGGATTTCCTTGTAGAGCGCATCAATACTTTCCTTCACAGCCTTGCCGTCCGGCAGGGGCCCAACTGTGTCCACATAGGAATCGTGCAGGCTGGCCAGAGCCAGCACGGCCTGTTCAGCCGACTGGAATCCCACAGCGGCCAGGCGCTGGCCATCTCCGGAGATGTTCCGCATCAGAGCCAGGACGACACGCTGGTTGAAAGAATATTGAGCCGCCTGCGTCGCGATCTTCTCAGCCAGTTCGGCAAGCCGGTTCAAGGTGGCGGAAAACGCATCCGGCGAACCGCCTTTCCCCGCGAGTCCTTCATGGAGGGCCTTGACCAATTGGTCGAGGGTCTTGCCTTCCTCGGGTGAAATCTGATTGACGGTATAACGGAACACGGAATAGAGCGAGGATCTCCACACGAGACGCCCCGGCTTCCCGTCATATTCTCGGAATCGCCAGCGCTGCTCATTCTTGTCCTGGTCGGTGACGCCGCGCAGGTGATCCACGACGGCGTGGTGACATGCGAAACAGTCGAAGTGCGTCAGGTCCGGCCAGAGTCCGTCACGCGAGCGACGACTGGTGATGAGGAGCTGTACTTCGTTGTGGAGCGCCATGGCCTGGCCGACCGCCCACGCGCGCGCGCCGATCCACTCTCGTTCCTTTTTATCTTGGGGCGGGAGCCAGTGCGCCGGCATCGCGTGGGTGTAGTTGTCCATCTCGAAACTCAAGCGAGGATGGCCTGCCCCGATCAGCTCATGGTCCACCACTTTTCCTTCCATGCCACCATGACACTCGAGACATTTCTGGGCTCGTTTGACCAGGTTCTTCGTATTGTACATGCCGACCGCGGTCCCCTTTTGCCGGTCGAAGTCCTTGCGGATATGTGCGCCGAGCCACTTCTCGGCCGGTCCGTGACAGGATTCGCAGCTCACCCCCTCGGTCAGGTCGTAGAGCGTTCCTTGGCTTTCCGGGCTTACCCGCATTGCATGACAGACGAGACACCGCTCGCTTTCTTCAGGCTTGGCGAGTTTCAGGTTCTTGGCGATGATTTTGGAGTCGGGTTTCGTGAGCGCTTCGTAGGCCTTGGCGTGGTCGTCTTTCTGCGACCAGGTATAAAATTCATTCTGGGCGATGCGCAGTTTATTGCGAGGAGTGGTGCTGCCATGGCAGGCGCTTCCGCTGCAGGAAGTGGCGCCCAGGTACAAATAGGGGTCCTCGGAAGCTGTCTTCTCCCCAGCCGGTTTGTTTTTGTTTTCGGCGAGTGAGTCAGTGTCCCAGGGGAGCCAGGTGGCGAGGATGGCGAGAACGAGGAAGGCGAGGCCCCCGATCAGTCCCACCGTCAGGGCGGCCTTTTTGCGCAGCTGGATTACCAATAGATGACGCATGCGACACTCCGGGGTGGTCGCTCGTGACGATCGCTCGTTCGCGTGGTGTGGGGATGCATACAGCCGATCGGCCGGTTTCGGCGCGCGATCCTAGCACAGTCGAGGGAACAAATTCTACGCAATCCTGTAGTTGATAAATCTCTCTTGTGCACCTTGACATTCTCAGAGCGCTCGCAAATACTTACCCCCCCTAGGCGTGCTAAGGGAGTGTATGGTTCACGCGCCATCCCAGAGAAGTCTGTTCTCTGTCATTCATCTGGCGCTGATCACGGTAGCATCTTTCCTCATCGCCGATATCACCGTCCTCCTCGTCGCCGACCGTTTGGAACAGCCGGTCCTTCCCGCCGACAGCGCACTCTCCACAGATGCGCGTGAGGAGCCGACTCCTCGCCCACCTCTCCTCCTGACATCGGTACTGGAGCGCGGGGTATTCGGCCGTCGGGCGGGACGTCCTGACATGACCAGCGGCGAAGACCGGCGGCTCTCGCTCAACTCATTGCAAGTCCGACTCGTCGGGACCGTCGTGGGGGATCCTTCATACTCCTTTGCCATTCTCGAGAATCTGGTGACAAGAGAACAGGTTTTGTATCGGTTGCATGATCACATCCCGGGAATGGGCCAGATCGTCAAGATTGCGCGGAATACCGTCACCATCGCAAGCGGCCAGGCGCGCCGTATCTTGGAGAGCAGCCTGGATGAGGATTCCGCTCACGTGAAACCCGCCGAACCACTCGCCGCGGTTGATCCGCTAGGGGCCAGACGACTAGTGCTGGATCGGCGCGAGCTCAGTGCCGGATTCGAAAACCTGGCGGACCTCATGACGAAAGCCAGGGTCTATCCCCATGTGGCCTATGGCAAGCCGGAGGGGTTCGTGATGCGGGATATCGTCCCCGGCAGCCTGTTCGCGCGGATTGGACTCCGAAACAATGACATTCTTAGACGAATCAATGGTGTGGAGATGAAGGACCCGGAAACGCTTTTTAAGGTATTCCTCGGCCTGAAAGATGAGACGTCAATCTCCCTCGATGTACTCCGAGCTGGGCAACTGGAGACGTACGCCTATGAAATCCGCTAGCGCACTTTTCGGTCTTGTGGTCCTGTGCGTCGCGGTGTGCGCCGTTGCGGTGACGCCGTCCGTGGCGGCCCAAGAGCAAGTGGAAACCAAGCGTGCCTCGACCGTCTCGCTGGACTTCAACAATCTCGAGCTTCCAGTGTTCGTGAAGTTCATCAGCGAATTGACAGGCAAGAATTTTGTCATCGATGAAAAAGTCAAAGGCAAGGTCACCGTATTTTCCCCCGTGCCGGTCACGGCCGATCGGGCATACCAGGTTTTTCTTGCCGTCTTGGAGGGCAAGGGGCTGACGACCTATGCCGTCGGCGATGTGGTCCGCATTGTCCCTATCATCGAGGTGCCGACGGAGCGGAGCATCCACGTATACACCCTCGCGCATGCGAATGCTGAGGAGATGGCCAAGGTCCTCGCCTCACTGGCCAGCAAAGCGCCGGCTCCGGGTGTGGTGCGCCAGGAGACCGTACGCCTGCCGGGAGAGTTTGATGGGCCGGTTCAGGTGCTGGCGGACAAGGCCACCAATTCTTTGATCGTGGCTGCGGCCGCGCGAGATTTTGAGCGGCTCCGAACGGTCATTGAAAAACTGGACATCCGACGGCGGCAGGTGTTTGTGGAGGTGGCGATCCTCGAGGTCAATGTCAATAAGCTGAGAGCGTTGGGTAATGATCTGAGCGGTCTGCTGGGATATTCCTCGAAGGATGTGAGTGTCCTGGGAGGATTCAATCGAGCACCGGAAGATATCTTTAACCTGGCCCAAGCCATCACCAGCGCGGGGCCCGCCGGCGCCGCCTTACGGCTGGGCACCGGGAACATCCGGACATTTCTGCAAGCGCTGATCACCACCACAGATGCCAACGTCCTCTCTACACCGCAGATTTTGGCCACGGATAACCAGCGCGCGCGGATCGTAGTAGGACAAAACGTGCCGATTCTGACGGGCAGCACCACCTCGAACGTCGGGGCCGCCACTGTACAGACCGTCGAGCGGCGGGACGTGGGCGTGACATTGGATTTAACGCCACAGATTCTGGAAGGAGATCGGGTGCGACTCGATATCCGACAGGAGATCTCCGCTCTCACCGGCACGGACACTACAGACATTCTGACCAAGTTAGGGCCGACGCTGGACAAACGCGAAACCATCACCTCTGTCATCGTCAACAATCAAGAAAGTGTGGCATTGGGCGGGTTGCTCAAAGACAACCTGACCATCACCGAGAGGAAAATTCCGCTGCTGGGTGATATTCCGATCCTCGGGTGGCTGTTTCGATTCAATTCGCGAACGGTGGAGAAATCTAACTTGTTGGTCTTCCTGACACCCACAATTATCAAGGAGCCGAGCGAGGCGCAGAACCTCAGGACGAAGAAGAGCGGAGAGATGAAAGAGTTCCTGCAGGAGAATCAGGTTGAGGATCGTGAAAAACGCAAGGATCTGTTGAAGGAATGAGCCCTCTTTCCTCACAGGCCTCTGAAAGCGGGCGGCCGGAAGGGCTCGCGAGGAGTATTCATCCGGACGATGAGCCTGCGCGACTGAAAGCGCTCGCCGCACGGTTGGGCCTCGAGTACTACGACACCCTCGATCCGTATGGCGTGGACCGGACCCTGCTCCGGTCGGTTCCTATCGCGTTCGCCAAACGATACGGACTGCTCCCGCTCAAGTGCTGCACTGAAGGTCCCAATAAGGGATGTGTTTTGGCTGCCACTGCTGATCCGGTTGCCTACGCCCCGCTGGACGATTTGCGGGTCCTCGTCGGTAGCCCGATCGTGCCGGTCGTGGCGCCGGCCGCTGCCATCCTGAGTTACATCAATCAATTGTACGAGCGACCGTTCGCGGGAACCGAACAGATGATGCAGGTGCTCACGAGCGAGACCGAATCCGAATTAGACCAGGGGCTTGATGAACCGATTGATCTACTCGACGCTGCGGATGAGGCGCCCCTCGTCCGGCTGGTGCACTCGATTCTCTACCGAGCCGTCAAACGGCGAGCCAGCGACATCCACTTTGAGTCGTTCGAACGAGAGGTCAACGTCCGCTACCGGATCGACGGCGTGCTGTATCATGTGCTGTCACCACCTAAACGCTTTCAGGGGAGCATTTTCTCCCGCATCAAAGTGATGGCCGGTCTGGATATCGCCGAGCGGCGGCTTCCGCAAGACGGTCGGATCAGAATCCGGATCGCCGGCAAAGATGTGGATATCCGCGTCTCTGTGATCCCGACTGCGCACGGTGAGCGGATCGTGCTGCGGCTCCTGGACAAGACAGGCCACCGGCTCACGTTCGAGGATCTCGGCTTGTTGCCTTCGGAGCAGGCGACCATGGACCGCCTCATCCACCTTAGCCATGGACTCATTCTCGGCACCGGCCCCACCGGGAGCGGGAAAACAACCACGCTCTACGCGGCGCTTACACGGATCAATTCATCCGAGAAAAACATTCTCACCGTGGAGGACCCAATCGAGTATCAGATTCACGGAATCGGTCAAATGCAGGTGCACCCCAAGATTGAGCTGACGTTCGCGAACGGCCTCCGGTCGATCCTGCGACAAGACCCTGACGTCATTATGGTCGGCGAGATTCGCGATCGGGAGACAGCCGATATCGCCATTCATGCCGCGTTGACCGGACATCTCGTCTTTTCGACCTTGCATACGAATGATGCAGCCGGCGCAGTCACGCGCCTCCTGGACATGGGTCTTGAACCCTTTCTCGTGTCCTCTTCCCTCTCGGCGGTCGCGGCGCAGCGTCTTATCCGCGTCTTGTGTGAGCAGTGTAAGCAGGCCTACCGGCCGAGCGAGTCCGATCTGGCCCAGATCGGAGTTTCCACGCACCAGATTTTAGCGCGTCCCTGCTACCGGGCGACTGGATGCGAGGCATGTTCTGGGACCGGGTACCAGGGCCGGAGCGGCCTGTTTGAGCTGCTCTTGGTGGACGAAGAGGTGCGGCGGCTTATTTTGGCGAAGGCCGACGCGGGGTCGATTCGGGAGGCTGCTATACGCCGGGGGATGATCACGCTGAAGCAAGCGGGGATCCAGCGGGTACTGTCGGGTTCGACAACGATCGACGAAGTAACGCGGGTTCTGCAGGACGATGTGACAGGGTAAACGAGATGCACGCCTATGCCTGTGTATGAGTACCGCGGGTTAACCCCGGAAGGTCGTGTTGTTGCTGGGGTCATTGATGCGGAAAATCCGAGAGGAGCACGGTCCAAGCTCAAGCGGATGGGGGTGTATACGACCGCGGTCCAAGGGGAACGCGCAACCGGGCGGCTGGTCCGTCGGCGTCCATGGTTGCTCGGGCTCTCCCGGAATCGAATCCACCAAAGAGAAGTCGTCGTGCTCACCCGTCAACTGGCAACGCTCTTGTCTGCTGGTCTGCCTGTCACTGACGCGCTGACCGCCGTCCTTGAACATACCGATCGGTCGGGTCTCCGCCGAGTCTTGACCGAGATTCGCGAGTCCGTCCGGGAGGGACAGTCGTTGGCGGAGGCGTTGGAAGTGCACGCGTCCGTGTTTGCACCGGTGTACGTGCAGATGGTGCGGGCAGGGGAGGCCGGCGGAAATCTGGAAGCGGTGTTCGTGCGACTGGCCGAGTTCTTGGAAGACCAAGCGGAGTTACGCGACCGTGTGTGGGCGGCTCTGGCGTATCCGGTCTTTTTGTTCGTGACCGGAGCCCTTGTGCTCACGGTGCTGATGGTCGTGACGATCCCTCGGATCACGGCGATGTTTGCTCAGATGCACCGTGTCCTGCCGTTCTCTACGCGCCTCCTTATCGGGTTCAGTGACTTTCTGACCAGGCAAGGATGGTGGCTTGTCATCCTCTGCGTGCTCGGAGCGGTCGGCCTGGCCCGGTATCTGGCCACGACGCGTGGGCGAGCCTTGAAGGATGAATTGGTGCTGAAGACACCGGTCATTGGACGGCTGGTTCGGATGCTGGCCATCTCGAGACTGGCCAGGACGCTCGGGATGCTTCTGAGGAGCGGGGTTCATCTCCTCGCGGCTTTGGATATCGCCAAACCGGTGATCGGCAATGTGGTGCTCGAACGGATGATCGACTGGACCCGGGAGGAACTGACCAAAGGGAAGGGCCTGGCGGTGACGCTCGCCCGGACAGGCGTCATGCCGACACTCCTCACGCATATGGTCGCAGTTGGAGAGAAGAGCGGCGATCTGGATGGGATGCTCTTGAGAGCAGCACGAGTGTACGACATGGAAGCGGAGTCCACCGTAAAGGGAATGACCTCCCTCCTGGCCCCCAGTCTGGTTCTGCTCATGGGGATTCTCGTGCTGTTCATTGTGACAGCGATCCTCGTCCCCATATTTGACCTTAGCGGGGGCGTCCGGTGAACGGCGGAGCAGGGCAGCGGTGGGTAGAGGGCGGCTGGCGACAACGGCAGACTGGATTCACCCTGGTGGAAATCTTAGTGGTGACGATGATCCTGGGCCTGTTAGCGGCGTTGGTCGTTCCGAAAATCTTGGGACGCACCGATGACGCGCGCCGCACTGCGGCCAAAGTTCAAATGCGCAACATCGAACAGGCCCTGCATCTGTTCAAGTTGGATAACGGTGTGTATCCTTCGACTGAACAAGGGCTTGATGGATTAGTCAATCGGCCTACGGTGGGGGTGCTTCCTCGGCACTGGAAAGAAGGCGGGTACCTGCCGAAGGTGCCGAAGGATCCCTGGGACCGCCCGTTCCTCTACCTGAGCCCGGGCGCAGACAGAATGCGTGACTACGATCTTGTCTCGTACGGCGCCGATGGAAAGCCGGGCGGAGTCGGGAATGATGCGGATCTCGAGAGCTGGAATCTTGACTGAGCGGGGCTTTACGCTCATTGAGATACTGACCGTCCTTTTCCTCATAGGAGTGCTCGTTGGTCTCCTGGCTCCACACATTCATCACCAGACGCAAGAGTTACCCGCGGCGGGCCTGTCCCTCATCGGCACGGTACGCGAGGCTTATACCCAGGCCGTGGCGACGCGACAATCACAGAATCTCTGTATGGACCTCACGCGCGGAGAATACTGGTTGGAGGCAGGTCCTTGCAGCCCGGTGGGCGCGGTGTCCCAGGCTGGTCCTGCAAGTCCGCATCGCCATGCCCTCTCACCCGGCGTGCAGTTCCTGGATGTCCAGACGGCTCAACACGAAATTGTCAAGGATGGGCTGGCAACGGTCCGGTTCTTCCCTATCGGGCGGGCGGAGCGCGGCGTCATTCACCTGGAAGATCGGGCGCGGAACCAACTTTCGTTGCTGATCCACCCGTTGACCGGCATGGTATCTGCGCGGGAAGGCTATGTGACCAAGGTCTTGCTCGATGGCGAGGATCACTAAGCCTTTTAACGAACGCGGGTTCACGCTGCTCGAGATCATGATCGCACTTGCTATCCTGGCGATCACCTTCATGGCTCTGCTCGACCTGCGCAATCAGGATATTGCCAGACACCTATACAGTGAGCATGTGACGACTGCCACGTTGCTGGCTCAAGAAAGGCTGGCTTTTTGGGAGCTGAGCGGAGCGCCGCAAATGGGGGAGTGGAGCGGGTCGTTCCCAGACTTTGATGAGTTTGCCTGGAAGGTGCAGGTGATCCCCACGGCGTTCGATTTCGTCCGCGAAGTGCGCCTTCTCGTGTTTTGGAACGAGGGCCGGCGAACGGAACAGGTCGAGATGAGTGCGTATGTGTTTGATGCGCGCTGAGGCCGATACGGAGACGAGAAGCCGGGAGGGCGGGTTCACCCTTCTCGAGATCCTGGTCTCCGTGGCGGTTCTGGCGATTGTCCTGTCGCTGGTGTTCAAGGCCTTTGACACGACGGCCGAAACTGTGCGGCAGGTATCGGCCAGAGGAGACCGCTACCATCTCGTGCGGGTGATCTATTCCCGGCTTTCAGAGGAATTGATCGCAGCGGATTGGGAAAAAGGCAACCGGCGAACTGTTTTTGTGGGCCTAGACGGCACGCAGGGCGTCCGGCCAGCCGGCATGCTCCGCTTCAGTTCGCGCGCGCACGTTCGTACGGAACCTGAGGTGCCGGAGTCGGACCTCAATCTGCTCGTTTATGAGCTAAGGGGTGGAACTCTGTTGCGACGCGAAGAACGCAATCCGCTGAGTCTCTCGGACCGGTCGGCGGAGACGGACGCGCTCGCCCGCGGAGTGACGGAGTTCAGTCTGCGATATTGGGACGGGTCTGCGTGGCGTGAGTCCTGGGACGCGGCAGCCCTGCAAAACCTTCCGTCGGCCGTGCGCATCGAGTTGGCATTTCAGGATGCCGCCGGAGACCGGCAGCGGTTCGTGACCATGGTAACGTTGCCTCGCGCTCGATCGGCGGGTTCGGTGAGCCTGCCATGAGGGAAAGAACCGGGGGGGTGGCTGCCGGCGCTCTTGTCGGGTATCTTCTGTACGGCGCGGCGGCCACTGTGCTGTTTGTGTACTGGAATTTTCCGTTCGACCGACTGGAGCAGTGGGGGGTGGCGAAGATCGCCCAAACCGCCTCGCTCCGCGTGGTACCGCATGAACGGCATGTGCGGTTTCCACTGTTCCTACAGTGGGACCGTGTCGGGTTGGTGGGAGTTCAAGGGGGCACGGACCAGGTGTTGCAAGGCGAGCACGTGTCGGTTGATCTGGCTCTCCTCCCTTTGCTGAATCGGACGCTCTCAGCGGCCGTCCGAATGCACCTGCTGGGTGGAGAGGTCGCGGGCATAGTGGAGTGGAAAGATGGAGAAGTGGCACAGGAATATCGCTTCCAAGGACGCGCCTGGGAACTGGAGCTGTCTCACCTGGAAAACGGGATCATCCCCGTGGGGCGTCTGCGCGGTGACTGGGATTATCGCTGGGGGCGTGCCGGGCCCTTGCAGGGGCAAGGAATGCTGACTGTCGAACTGAAAGGAGTCAAAGTGGGACCAGGTTTGTCCGCAAGATCTCCCATTCCGCCCTTGACGTTTCGAGAAGTGAGCGGTCGGATCGCGCTCAGTAAGGGAGTGGGGACGGTCGAAGACATCCGGGCCGAGGGCCCATCGGCTACAATCTGGGGAACAGGCAGCGTGATTCTTCAGAGCCCACTTGAGGACAGTCTTCTGAATCTGAACCTGCAGGTCAGCCTTCGAGAAGTGACCTCTGGAAGCGGCGATGCGGCGCACGATCCACGCCTCGCAACCGGCCAGTACCGGTTCATCGTCAAGGGCACCGTACGCCAACCGGCCTTCTATTTGAATGACGCTTCCGTGCCATTACACGAAACGCGGAAGCCAGGAGGGAAGGCGTGATGTTCGGCGGGTATGTGGGTCTGGACCTTGGGGCGACTGCCGTGCGGGCGGTCCGGCTTCGCCGATCACTGAAGGGGCTTGAGATTCAGACGGCCATTAGCCGGCAGTTCGCGAGCGCTCAGGTGGAATCACAAAACCAGGATGCGGCACTGATCGAATCTCTCGCACAGCTCCGTGCCGAGGGCTGGGGCCACAACGAGCGGGTCGTGGTCACGGTGCCCGAGACGGCGGTCTTGGGGCGCAAGCTGGACCTGCCGTTTACGGATCTGCGGAAACTGGGCCAGGTCGTCCCCTACGAGCTTGAGGATTTGCTTCCATTCGAACTCGAGGATGTCGTCGTTGATTATGAAAGGTTGACCACGAGCGCGGGGCGTACCTCCGTATTGGGCATGGCGGTTCGGAAGGAGGTCTTCGAACGCCGCCTGAACCTGTTGCACAGAGCGGGGTTCCAGGTGTGGCGTGTCACCGTGCGCTCACTCGCGTTGCGCGCGTACTACGACCGGTTTATCAGCGGGGATGACAAGGCCGTGGCGCTGATGCATATCGATCTCGATGATGGCGCCCCGACGATCACGCTTTGCGCGGTGCATCAGCGATGTCTCTGTGGGGTCCGGACGATAGTGGGAAGCCGTCAAGACCACGCCGCTCCAGCCGCACTCGCGCTGGCTGAGCCGGAGCTGGCGATGCTTCGAAGAACCTTTCAGGTGTGGGAGCAGGAGATCGCGCGACCGTGTTCCCGTCTCTATGTCTCCGGCCTAGTTAGCGAAGGGCAGGGGATTCCCTCGCTCCTGGCCGAAACGTCGGGGATTCAGAACGTCCACATCGTGGGGCCTCGGTCGCGTGAGGGGCGCGGGAGGGAGTGCGACCCGAGTCTGGTGATTGCTGTGGGCTTGGCGGCGATGGGAGCGGGAAGGCCCAAGGGACAGCTCGATTTCGCGCGTAATCAACACAGCGCGGCCGCGCTCGCCAAGACGCACCATCGGTGGGGGACCCTAGCCGTCGGGCTGTGTCTGGTCCTTCTGCTGGCGATTGCAAGCCTTCTGGTCCACCACCGAACCAAAGAATCCCGTTACGAGCAGATCAGTGCGGCGGTCAGCACGCTTTTCCGGGAGTCCTTCCACGAAACCCGTGCGGTCATCGACGAGCCACGTCAAGCTAAGAGCTTGCTCGTTGAAGCGCAGAAGCGAGCGGCTTTCCTCGGTGTCGACGAGCTGACGATCCCCCAGATCCTCACGGAACTCACGTCCCATCTTCCCAAAGATACGCCGATTGAGATCCACGAACTCGGGATCGAGGGAGGTCGTCTCTGGCTGGAGGCCGAAACCGATTCATTCGAATCTGTGGACCGGATCAAGGGGGAACTGGGCCGAGCCCCGCACTTCGGTGATGTTTCGGTCAGTGACGCCAGGGTCGGACCAGTCGCCTCACGCATTCACTGTCGAATCCAACTGGTGTTGGGACGCCGATGAGTTGGGTCACCCGATTCGTTGCCTGGAGACTGTCCGCGCCCGATCGTACCCTGCTGATTGCAGGGAGCGCGATCGCGCTGGGGCTCACTGGACATTTTCTCGTGCTTGCTCCGGTGAAGGAGGAAATGCACCGTCTTGATGCGGCAATCACTCAGAAGCAAGAGGACCAGAGAACGTTAGTTGCGATACGGCACGAGTACGTGCGCGTACGAGAGAGGTTAAGGCTTGCCGAGGGCAGGCTGGTGCGGGAGAAAGAGCGGGCTTCGATTCTGGCCCTCGGAGAAGAGCTTACCCGTCGTCTCCAGTTGCGGGAACGGATCGCGTTTTTGCGTCCTCAGGCGGGGGCGGTGGGGGAGGGCTTTCGGGAGTCCTCCGCAGAGCTGAAACTGGAAGGCCTTCGGTTAAATGAAGTGCTGAGCCTGATGACTGCGATTGACGACTCCCCCTATTTGCTCCGGGTTCGACGGTTCCACCTCAAGACCCGCTTCTCCGATCCGAGTCTTTTCGACCTAACCCTTCTGCTTACCACATACGAGTCCGTTCCTCACGCGGCGCAGGCGTCGGGAGGCGCCGAGCGTGGCGGGTAACGAACGCGGCGCGGCATTGATTCTGACGCTCCTCGTGGTAGTCCTGCTGGTTGCGCTCGTGTTGGAGTTCGACCGCTCGACGCGGATTGGTCTGATGGCGGCTGGGAACTTTCGTGATGGCGTGCAAGCGGGGTTTCTCGCCAAGGCAGGCGTTGCCGTTGGTCGAGGGCTACTCAAGGATGACGCCCTCCATAGCAGCCACTATGACGGTCTCGATGAGGCATGGGCTAAGCCCATTCCCCCTCTGGGGGCCGGCGAAGGCTCGATGACCATCACGATTCAGGATGAAACGGGAAAACTCAATCCAAACCATCTGGTTGACGGGGCTACCCGGAAGAAGATCCCGAGTAAAGTAGCCCAGATGCGTCGGCTCTTGGAATCGCTGCAGTTAGATCCTCGCTTGGTAGATGTGATGGTGGACTGGCTAGACCCGGATGATGAACCCGAACCGTTCGGGGCCGAGCAGGCGTATTATGGCGGGTTGGAACCGCCCTATCGCACAAAGAACGGACCGTTTGAATCTTTATCCGAATTGCATCTTTTGAAGGGTGTCACGGATGACGTGTACCGGACGCTGGCCCCTTACCTCACCGTCGACACCCAGAGCCCTGGACGGATCAACATCAATACCGCTGATCCTGTTGTGTTGCGAATACTGGATCTCCGGATTTCTTTCGATGTGGCTGAGCGGATCGCCAGGGCCAGGCCATTTCGCAGATTGGACGATCTCGACCGAGTGGGCGGCATGGAACAGGTCGCCAGAGAACTCCGAGTTATCGCGCAGGCCTATGATATCCGGAGCGATACTTTCTCCATCATTTCACAAGGGCAGGCGCGAGGAACGAGCCGTGTGGTACGGGCGACCGTTGTGCGCTTGCTGTTGCCGTTTCAGCCACCTGAGGTCCGAATTGTTTCGTTGCGGATGGAATAACAAGGAATAGCCCAATTCGCAGCGAGCGACGAGAAGAGGGTCGACCGCTCCTCAAAGTATGAGCCCATCTGATACGCAAATCATCTTTTCTCTCATCGGCGTGGGCCGCGTGTACCCGCCCAAGAAGCAGGTGCTCAAGGATATCTACCTGTCCTTCTATTACGGGGCCAAGATCGGCGTCCTCGGGTTGAACGGCGCGGGGAAGAGCACGCTGCTGCGCATCATCGCGGGCGTGGACAAAGACTACCTTGGGGAGGTCACCTTTTCCAAAGGCTATACCGTCGGGCTCGTGGAGCAGGAGCCCCAGCTCGACAAGGGGAAGACTGTCAAGGAAATCGTCGAGGAGGGCCGCCGGGACGTCATCGACCTGTTGCGCGAGTATGAAACGGTGAGCAACCGGCTCGGCGAGGAGCTCCCGCCGGATGAGATGGAAAAGCTGCTGGACAAGCAGAGCCGCCTTCAGGAGCAGATCGAGGCGGTCAATGGCTGGGAGCTGGAGCACCAGCTCGAGATTGCCATGGATGCCCTCCGGTGCCCGCCACCGGACACCAAGGTGGACGTGCTGTCGGGCGGGGAGAAGCGCCGCGTCGCGCTGTGCCGTTTGCTGATTCAGGAGCCCGACATCCTGTTGCTGGACGAGCCGACCAACCATCTCGATGCGGAGTCGGTCCAATGGTTGGAACAGCATCTCCGGCAGTACAAGGGCACGGTCATCGCCGTGACCCACGACCGCTACTTCCTGGACAACGTGGCCGGCTGGATTCTGGAGCTGGACAGGGGGCACGGCATGCCCTTCGAAGGGAACTACTCGTCATGGCTCGAGCAGAAACAGGCGCGGTTGGCGAAGGAGGAGAAGGCGGACGCCAAGCGGCGCCAAACGCTGGAGCGTGAGCTGGAATGGATCCGCATGTCGCCAAAGGGCCGGCATGCCAAGGGCAAGGCCCGCCTGACGCGCTACGAGCAACTGGTCGGCGAGCAACAAGAAAACCTGGCGGAAGATCTGGAGATTTACATCCCGCCCGGACCGCGCCTCGGCGACGTCGTGGTGGAAGCGAAGCACCTGGGCAAATCCTATGGCGACAAGCTGCTGTTCGAGAACCTGAGTTTCAACCTACCGCGGGGCGGAATCGTCGGCGTGATCGGGCCGAACGGCGCGGGCAAGACCACCCTGTTCAAGCTGATCGTCGGCAAGGAGAAGCCGGGCGCCGGTTCCATCAGGGTCGGTGAGACGGTCAAGATTGGCTACGTGGACCAGGACCGCGCGCTGGACGGCAACAAGACCGTGTGGGAGGTGATCGCGGACGGCAAGGACACCGTCACGCTCGGCAAGCTCGAGGTCAATTCGCGGGCCTATGTCGGGCGCTTCAATCTCTCCGGTCCCGATCAGCAGAAGAAGGTCAAGGACCTCTCCGGCGGCGAGCGCAACCGCGTGCACCTCGCGCGCATGCTCAAGGAAGGGGCGAATCTAGTGCTGCTGGACGAGCCGACCAACGACCTGGACGTGAACACCTTGCGGGCGCTGGAGGAGGGGCTCGAGCGATTCGGTGGCTGCTGCATGGTGAGCAGCCACGACCGCTGGTTTCTGGACCGCATCGCGACCCACATCCTGGCGTTCGAAGGAGACAGCAAGGTCGTGTGGTTCGAAGGCAATTATAGCGAGTACGAGGCCGACCGGAGGAAGCGGCTCGGCAAGGAAGCGGATCGCCCGCACCGAATTCGCTATAAAAAGCTCACGCGTTAGGCAGGCTCCGTTACGACGATTCAGCCGAGTCTGTGTCTTTCTCCTCCTTGACATCTCCAGGGTGGAGCCCGTGCTTCTTGAGCAGCTTATAGAAGTCGGCGCGATAGCGGCCCGCGGTCTGGGAGGCGCGTGAAATGTTGCCGCTGGTGAGCTGCAACACTTCCTTCAGGTAGTTCCGCTCGAACTCCTCCTTGGCTTCCGTCAACGGTTTCAGCTGTCCTTCAGTGGACTCGGTGCTGGTTGGGAGCAGGTCGGGCGTGATCATGTCCTGGTTGGAGAGGACGACCGCCTTTTCGATCGCATTCTCCAGCTCGCGGACGTTGCCGGGCCAGGAGTAGAGCATCAGCTTCTGCATGGCTGCAGGGAGAATCCCCCGGATCTCTTTGTGCATCCGCCGGCCGCTTTGCTGCAGGAAGTGCTGGGCCAGCAAGGGGATGTCGTCCCGCCGTTCGCGGAGCGGGGGGACCGTGATCGGGAAGACCTGGATTCTATAGAAGAGGTCCTCTCGGAATGTCCCGTCGCGGACCGCCGCGCTCAGGTCTTTGTTCGTCGAGGTGATGATGCGGACGTTCACCTTGGTGGGGCGCTCGGAGCCCACCGCCAGCACTTCGCGTTCCTGAATGGCGCGCAGGAGCTTGACCTGCAGGTTCAGCGGCATCTCGCCGATCTCGTCGAGGAACAGCGTCCCCCCTTCGGCGCTCTGGAAGAGTCCGCGCTTCGAGGACTGGGCGCTGGTGAAGGCTCCCTTGACGTGGCCGAAGAGTTCGCTCTCGAAGAGGGTTTCCGGGATCGCGCCACAGTTGATCGCGCTGAAAGGGCCACGGGCCCGCTGGCTGTTGCAGTGGATGACGCGGGCGATGACTTCCTTGCCGGTGCCAGTCTCGCCGGAGATGCAGATCGTGGCGTCGCTCTCGGCGACGCGGGCGACCTGCTCCAACAGGGCCTGCATCTTGGGACTTCGGGCGACCACGTTCTCCAAGCCGTAGAGTTCTTTGACCAGCAGCTTGAGCCGCTGGATCTCGCGGCCCATCCGTTGCTGCGCGAGGGCCTTCTCAAGCGTGGCCTTGAGCTCTTTGTCGTCAAACGGCTTCGTGAGGTAGCCGAAGGCGCCCTTCTGCATGGCCTCGACGGCGTTGGGAATGCTGCCGTGTGCTGTGAGGAGCAGCACTGGCAGATCCGGGTGGATGAGCCGCAGCTCTTCGAGGACCGACAGCCCGTCCCGGTCCGGCAGGCGCAGGTCGGTGAGGGCCAAGTCGAAGACCTCGCGCTTGGCGACGGCGAGGGCTTCCTCGCCGGTCATGGACGTGGTCACGTCGAAACCCATGGCCGACAGCCGCATTGTCAGGAGCCTCAGCAGGCCCTCGTCATCGTCCACGACTAGGATGCGTTCTTGCGTCATCGGACCCTCAGGGTTGGATGCCTTTGTCAGCCGGCTGGGGGGGCTTGAGGGGCGGCTTCACAGGCCGCGTCATCTCCTTCATTTCCTGGTCGATCCGCTTCAGGGCTTCAAGTTGTGTGGTTAACTCTTCCACCTTCTTGTCCCGTGCTTTGACCTCACGAAGCATAACCTGTGCCGACGAGGTCTCCAACTCCAGCAGGTCGCGGACCAGGCGTTCCGTGGCTTCGGCGAAGGAGCCTTGAGGGTTGAGAAAGGTCGGTGGGTTCTGCAGGAACTTGAGCCAGAATTGACTGGAGTAGGCCAAGTGACTTTTGGGAGCCGTATCGATGACTTCCTGGAAATGTTTGGCGGCGATCGCCTGGCTTTCGTAGAGGGCTAACAGCGCGCGTGTGTAGTGCGCGCGATCGCAGGTGTGGGTCTCCGCACAGGTGCCGAGCGACTGGTCCTGCTCGCGGGCGAGGGCCTGATAGTGCGCGACTTGCCGATAATTGGGCGTGAAGAGGGGCGAGGAGGAGTAGGCCCCGTTGCGCAGAGAAATGCACGCGTGCAAGGTGAGCGCCAACACCAGCAAGAGCCCGCCGGAGACTCGCGTCGTCGGGTTCATGCGGGCCCTCCTTTCCGGGCCAGGGGCAGGGTGAAGTGGACCGTCGTCCCTTTGCCCAGGTCGCTTTCTACCCAGATCCGCCCCCAATGCGCCTCGACGACCTTCTTGGCCAACGCAAGACCCAGACCGCTGCCGGCCATGGTGTTCTTTGTGTACGAACGCCCCTGATAGAAGCGTTCCCAAATATGCGGCAAGTCTTCTGGCGGAATGCCGGGTCCCGTGTCCGCCACCGCCACATGGGCAACCCCCGCCTTGACATCGAGGTGCAGGCGGATGTTCACGGTCGCGCCCTCCTGGCTGAACTTGAGGGCGTTGGAGAGCAGGTTGTCCAGGACCTGTTCGATCCGGGCGCCGTCAGCCGGCACCCACACCCGTCCGGACGGCGCCTCGGTCAGGATCTGAATGCGTTTGCCTTCGGCCAGGAGCCGGACCTTGTCCACCGAGGTCTCCGCCAGGCGCAGGAGGTCGGTGGGCGCGATCTGATAGTCCATCATCCCGGCCGCCATCTTCGAGAGATCGAGCAGCGTGGAGATCAGGCGGATCAGCCGCTCGCTGCTGTCCTTGATGATCCGCAGGGTCTCGCGCTGCTCCTTGCTCAAGGGGCCGGGAATCTCGTCCAGCAGCAGTTGTGTGCCCTCACGGATGGAGGCCAGCGGGGTGCGCAGCTCGTGCGAGACGTGGGCCAGGAACTCGGCCTTCATATCGTCCAGTTCCTGGAGCTTCTTGCCCATCCAGTTCACCGTGTCGACCAGTTCGCGCAGGTCGCTGGGGGCTTCGACGTTCACGGAACGTCCGAACGTCCCTTGACCGATCTGCCGGATGTGCTCCTGTACCCGGCGCAATGGATGCATGATGCTGTAGGTCGCGAGCCCGGCTAGGCCCAATCCGAGGAGGACGACGGCGATGACGAGTTGCTGGGTGATGATCTCGGCGCGGGCCGACCGCGCGCGGGAGTCGATGACGAGCGCGTTCGCCCTGGTCTCGTGAAGGCTGACGTACGTGTCCAGGGCGTCAGTCATCCGGGCGATGAGGGCGTCACGCCGGCCCGCGTACCCTGCGCTTGGCCTGGCCTGGCGATCCGCCTCCCCGCGGAAGAGGTCCAGGTATTCATGGTGCAGGCGATCAACTTCCTTCAGCAATTTCTGGCCGTCTGGCGCGGATTCCTGCTCCTGCAGCGTGGCCAGGATTTGGCGGAACTCGTCGACCTCTTGAGCGAAGTCCCTCACGAACGCCAGGTCGCGGACCGCCAAGTACTTCTTCTCACTCCCCAACTGGGTGTAGAGGTTGGCAAGGAGCCGCTTGGCCGTGTCGATGGACGGGTAGTGGTAGGAGACCAGTTCCGTGCTCAGGGCGGTGAGCTGTCGGAGCTGGCTCAAGGCGTAGAAGTTGACTCCCGCCACCACGATGATGATGGCCAGCGAACTCAACGCCAATCGCCAGAAGATCGAGAGCTTCACCGAAGACCTACTTGAGCGCTCTACAATTGTCAGGCGCTGTGCCTTGCGGGCCGCACGGTCAGTTTGCGCTGCTGCAGGAGAATCCATACACGCCCAATACATTGAAAATCAATGGTAATCTATCGGATCATCCAATACTACATAAAAATACTGAATGCTACTCCCTTCAACCTCTCCGTTTCCTATTGTTAGGGTGAAGGGTGTGAAATCCTTTTAAAAACCGTCAGAAAGACTTCTTCTGGGAGCCTCGAACATTCG
>Ga0209157_1000987_pt1 | contig 23913 bp, 19 predicted proteins | sample GraSoiAngelo_135_FD_185892 | JGI IMG/M metagenome (GOLD analysis project Ga0209157, IMG submission 185892) | Grasslands soil microbial communities from the Angelo Coastal Reserve, California, USA - 14_0929_05_40cm (SPAdes) (version 2) | ecosystem: Environmental > Terrestrial > Soil > Grasslands ...
GGCATCACTTGCTCGCAGTTCGTGGGCGGCACGGCCCCTACGCTGAGCAACTTCACCTACGCGGTGTCCAACGGGATCATCGCGAACGACCAGCCAGGCGTGTTCTTCTACTACGACCGGATCACGCTGAAGACTGGCGCCAACACGATCACGATCAACGAGATCGTCAAGAGCGGACAGGGTGACAACTACCTGCTGCACATCCTCAACGACTCGACGAGTCAGGTAAACCTGTTCGACAACAACTGCAACGTCATCGGCAGTGCGACCGTGACCTTCAACACGGCTAACCACACCTACACCGTCACGATCACAGTCAACATCTCGGGTACGCCCGCGCCGTTCTACGTGATCAGCGCCAAGTACACGCCGAAGACCATCGTCGGTCAGCCGGCGCCGAGCCCGAGCACGCTCGACTACCAGTTCTCGACCACCGTCAACGGCAGCCTGGTCGCGGCCTCGACCCAGGACATCCTCGGGATCAAGTCCTAAGACCAGTTAGCGGAAACTTGGAGGGGTGCGGCGCAGGCCGCACCCCTCTCTTCTTTTACGGGAAATCAGGAGACGGTCGTCGAGCAGCTGGCCATCAACTGGGTGTGACGACCGGTCGTGAAGATGCTCACCTGGTACGTGCCTGGCCACCAGGCAAACGTCGACATGCTGATCGCTCCGCTGCCGTCGGAGTTGGCGGGCAATGTTCCGGCCCCCCCGTTTGGCCACTGGAACTCGGCCGCGTAGTTGGTATTGGGCGCGTACCCGCCGCCGGTGAGAGTCAGCGCGCCGCCGACCGTGCTGCCGGTGAGCGTGCAGTGCGCCGTGCCGGCGGGCGGATTGTGCTTGCTGGCAACAGGCAGGTAGCTCACTGTGCCGGACTCGAGCACGCTGACGACGGCAGCCAACAGAGCGCCGGCCAGGAAGAGGCGACGGATCCGGGACCAGAATATGGACATGTCTTGGCAAACCTCCTAACCGCGTAAATAGGCACGCAGATCAGGCTTCTGCTCTACGCGCCAATCGCGATGTGTCCAGTCGAGTGGACGCAGCCTCAACAAGGTGGATTTCGGCCTCGCCTGTATCATTTCCCGCAGCCAGGCTCGACCGAGATCAGGCTCAACCGCGAAGGTTAGCCGTCCTCGACGCGACGCGTCAACCCGCGAACTGAGGTTCCAGGCCGGGCCTAGCTCCCCGAGCGCAGATCAAAAAAGGGGTGTGGCCAAAGCCACACCCCTTTGGTTCTCTGTGCCTTTCAGGAAACGGTTGTCGAGCAGCTTGCCATCAGTTGAGGGTGATTCCCTGTGGTGAACACGTTGACGCGATATGTGCCAGACCACCAGGCGTACGTCGACACCTGGATCGCGCCGCTGCTGTTCGAGTTGGCGGGGAAGGCGCCGGCCGTCCCGTTCGGCCACTGGAACGACGCGGCATAGCTGGTGTTGGCCGCGTACCCACCTCCTGTCAGGGTCAGGGCTCCACCAACCGTGGTGCCGGTCAGCGTACAGGCGGTCGCGCTCGCAGATCCGTTGTGCTTGTTGGCCACCGGCGAATAGTTCAGGATGCCAAAGCCCAGGATGCTTGCGGTCGCACCCATGACGATGGCGACCACGAAGAGACGGCCCATCCTCGTGAGGAATGTGAACATCAGGGATCAACCCCCTTGCGCGAGATAACCCCGTGTAACGACCGTTTGTAAAAATTCCTGCGTGTTACTAGGGACAAAGATCCTATTCATGGCCGGCGCGCGCTGGCGTAAGGTGCTCACGGACCCGGGCATGAGCAACTCGAGGCCCAAGGGAGGAAGGTGCGCTGGACGATTACTATGCCGGCGCGGACGGCGCCAGGCGGCTCTTGAACGAGCTCGACCACATGCTCCAGAGACTGCTGGACAACGTCGAGCGCGGGGAAGCCATGTCCTGCGCCATCAGCCTGCGCGTTAAGGGAGCCAAACCGGCTTCGCTTAAGAAGACGTACCATCCATCGGCTGACGCGCTCGACGACGCCTCGTAACCGCTAGCAGGACTGGTGCTCATTCGAGGGCACCATCGGGCCTCGCGTTTGTCACGCTATCCCATCGATGGCCGAAACCAATATCCGCGGCCTCAGGTGGGCCTACGTCCTGATCGGAGTGGCCGACGGGACGCTGCTGCCCTTCCTCCCCCTGTACATGCTCGAGCGGGGGATGAGCGCCGCCCTGATCGGCGCCGTCCTGGCAGCCTCCGCCGGCGCGGCGGTGGCGGGCGGCCTGGCCTGGGCGGTGGTCGCCGACCGCTGGTTCAGGCCGGAGCGCCTGGTGGTGCTGGCGAGCGTGGCCGCCGCAGCCGCGGCGCTGCTGATGGTGCCCTTCGGCGCCGGCGCGTCGCTGGCGGTCGTGATCGTGCTCCTGTCGGTCGCGCGCTCGCCCCTGACCCTTCTCGACCCGATCACCCTCCGGAGGCTGCGGGTGACCAGCCGCACCGACTACGCGCGCATCCGGCTGCGCATGAGCGCGGGTTGGGCGGCCTCGGCGATCGTCTCCGGCGGGGTGTACCAGGCGCTGGGACTGCGCCTCATTCCTCTCGTCTATGCGCCGCTCGCGCTGGCCTTTGGCTTCTGGACGTGGCGCGCCATCAAGCCCGACTCGGAGGCCTCCAGCGCCGAACCGGCCGCAAGAGCGGCCGTTCGGGTAAGGGCGGTGCCGCTGGCCATGGTCGGCTTCCTCGGCAGCTGCCTCCTGCTGGGCGTCTCCCTGGCGGCGACCCAGAACTTCCTGACCCTGCAGATCAGCGACCTGGGCGGAGGCGCGCTCCTGGTCGGCGCCGCCGCCGCGTTCCAGGCCCTGACCGAGATCCCGACGATGGCATACACCCACGTCCTGACCAGGCGCTTCAGCCACCGCGCCCTGTTCGCCATCGGCTGCGCGATCTACCTCGTCATCTTCGTCGCCTGGGCCTTCGTCTCGAGCGCATTCGTGGCCGCCCTGCTCAAGCTCGTGATCGGCGTCGCCTTCGCGCTGACCTTCGTGGCGGCGGTCATGATCGCGAACGACCTGACGCCGGCGCGGCTGCGCGCCACCGGCCAAGCGCTCGTCAAAGCGGTCCTGTTCGGGGTCGCGCCCATCGCCGGCGCGCTCGGCGGAGGCATCGTCTACCAGGCGCTCGGGCCGCGCGTCATGTTCCTCGCCGCCACAGTGGTGGTCGCCGGGGCCGGCTTGCTCGCGCTGGTCGCGGTACGAGGGCAGCGCAGCCAGGCCAATGTCCCTGCGATCGTGGCCACGGAGGCGGCCGCGCCGGTCGCCCCTTGAGGGGAACCGCCTCCACCCGCCCGGCGTAGGTACAGGGTGAGCCTGGCCCTCGCCTGGAAGATCCTCGCCGGCGTGGTCCTGCTCGCGGTCGTCGCCACGGTCGGCGCGATCACGTACTTCGAGCGCACGCGGCCGGCCGCGCTCGGCCTCGCGACCGTCACGCCGCGGGCCGCGGCGAGCCCGTCTCCGGACGACCCCCTCAGCCTGGTCTGCCGGCGTCCAGCCGTATCCGGTACACGGTCCGGCGCCGGGGTCGCCGGCCTGTGGGTGATCCAGCCGGGCTCAGTCGCCGGCTACCGCGCTCGGGAGCAGTTCTACGAGCTCACGTCGCCGCACGAGGCGGTGGCGCGCACCGACAGCGTGCGCGGCTGGCTGCTGGTCGCCGAGGAGGGCGGCGCGGCGCGGATCGAGACCGGCTGCGTGGCGGTCGACGTCCGCACCCTGAGCAGCGTCGACGAGCTCCCGGGGTTCAACGTCACCGACCGCGATCGCATCTCGCGCGACTTCCTCAGCGCGGCCGAACACCCCTACGTGGTCTTCCAGCCCTATCCGGTGACCCTGCAGCTCAGCACCACAAGCTCCGCGGTCCAGCACGCGAAGCTCGCTGGGGATCTCGAGATCCACGGCACGACGCGGCCTGCGCAGTTTGGGCTCGACGTCCGCCTCTCGGGCGCGCAGCTCTCCGCCGCGGGCAGCACTGTGGTCCCGGTCGAGGAGTTCGGGATCGAGGTGCCTCAGGAGGCGGACGGGTTCGTGCGCGTGGATCCCCGGATCACGCTGGAGGTGTCGCTCGTCCTCCTGAAGCTGTAGCGCGATCAGTGCGGGCCGCGCGACTCCGCGTCCTTCGACTGCCTGAGCAGCTCCTCGGCCGCCACCTTGTCCCCGCGCAGCTCGGCCACCTTGGCCAGGTTGCGCAAGGTCCAGGGTGGGAGCTGGCGGTCGCCAAGCTCCTCGGCGATGCGGATGGCGGCGCGCAGGTCTTCCTCCGCCTCGTCGAGGCGGCCGATGTTGCGCTTGGCGATGCCGCGTGCCGCCCGCGCGTCGGCGATCTCCCACCGCGCGCCGAGCTCGGTGAAGATGGAGACTCCGCGGTCGAACCACGGCAGCGCCTCCTCGCCGCGACCCAGGTCGTCGAGGGCGCGCGCCTTCTGGACCGCCGTGTTGCCGACGCTGAACCGGTCGCCCGACTCCTCGGCCAGGGCGCCCGCCTCGTCGATGAGCTGCAGCGCGCCCTCGCGATCGCCCATCTCCGAGTGGTTGATCGAGAGCGCGGTCAGGGCGCGCACCCGCGCCCAGTGGTCCCGCGGGTCCGCGGTCTCGAGGGCGCGGCGCCATATCTTCTCCGCCTCGTCATAGCGCTCCCTGGTCCAGGGCACCCAACCCGCGAAGACAAGCGAGCGGACCATCGGCCACGGGTCGCCGAGCCGCTCGGCGGCGGCGACTGACCGCTGCAGCAGCCGCTCGGCCTTGTCGACGTCCGCCTCGAAGTTGATGGCCACGTCGCCCAGGAACCGCAGCGCCAGCGCCAACGCGAAAGCGTCGTCGTGCTTCTCACCGAGCTCGACAGCACGCGTCAGCGCGAGCGTCGCCGCGGAGTACTCGCCGAGCCAGTAGTGCGACTCGCCCTTGCCGGCCAGCACGCGCGCCTCCCGCACCTGCCAGCGCTCCTCCGCGCCCGCCAGCGCCAGCGACCGCTCGTAGCGGTCGATCGCCGTCCGGCTCTCCATCCGCCTCCGCGCGCGGTCGCCGGCGACGAGCAGGGCGTCGGCCGCGCGGTCGGGGACGCTGCGGTCGTTGGGGTCGAGGTCGATGGCGGCGAACGCCGCGAGCTCGAGGTGGTCGGCGGCGAGGGAGGGGTGGCCTGCCGCCTGGAGGTAGCCGGCCACGAGCTCGTGGAGCCGCAGCCGCTCCCGCTTGGGCAGGCTCGCGTAGACGACGTCCTTCAGCGTCGAGTGGCGCAGGCGCCAGCGCTGCGGGTCGCCCGGCTGCGGGTCGCGAACGACCACCTCACAGTCCTCGAGCTGCGCGAGCTCCTCGGCGGTGGCGCCCGGGTCGACGACGGTCAGCTCGCTGAGGTCGAACGCGTACTTGAAGACCGAGGCATGGCGGGCGAGGTCGCGCAGCCTCGGCGGGAGCGCGTCGATCCTCGCGCTGACGACGGCCTGGACGGTCGGAGGGACGGTGCGGGTGCCGCGCCCGTCGGCCCCCGCGACGGCGGGCATGAGCATGCCCGTGGTCTCGATGATGAAAAAGGGGTTGCCGCCCGCCCGCTCGGCGATCTCCGTCGCCTCGAGCTCGTCGATCCGGCCACCTCCGGCGTGGCGAGCGAGCTGCACCGACTCGTCGCGCGACAGCGCCTCGAGCCGGATGAGCACCGAGTTGCCGCCCACGGCGCCCCACGCGGGACGGTCCTCCAGGAGCTCGCCGCGCGCAAGGGCGACGATGAGCGCTCGGCGCGGGCCCTGGCCGTGCACGCCGAGGCGCTCGATGAGGTCGAGCATCGGCGCCTTAAGCGTGTGCACGTCCTCGAAGATGAGCAGCACGGGATGATCGCGCGCCAGGCCGTCGATCACGGAGATGAATCCCGCCTGGACCTCGGGCACGAACGCCGTCTCGTCTCGGCTCTCGGTCAGGCCGAAAAGGAGCGAAAGCCGCTGCGTCAGGCGGGCGGCTGCGCCGTCGCCTGAGGTCCGCTCCGCCAGCTCCCGGAGCCGGCCGCGGATGACCTCGGGATCGTCGCGTGCTCGGATCCCGGCCACGTCGCCGACGATCGCCGCCGCGGGCGAGAAGGTCGCTGTGTCGGTGTGTGCCTGCGCCTGGCCGCGGAGGATCAGGACGGCGGCGCTCACGCCGGCGGCCAGCTCGTCGGCGAGGCGTGACTTGCCGATCCCGGCCTCACCGGCGACGGTCACGAGCACCGGCCGGCCGGTCGTGCTTGCGACGCCCAGGCTCTGGCCCAGGATCGCCTGCTCGCCCGCGCGCCCGACGAAGGGGATGGTGCGCCGGGCCGAGCGCGGCGTCAGGTCCTCGACCCCGTACGCCTCCAGGCCGACGTCGAATCCTTTGGCGCGGACGCGCCTGGGCCGACCGTAGGCGACGCTTGCCTTGGTCAGCAGGTAGGTCGTCTGGCCGACGAGCACCTGCCCGACCTGGGCGGCGGCCTGCAGCCGGGCTGCCGTATTGACCACAGGCCCGGTGACCAGGAGCTGCCCGGTCGGCGAACGCCCTACCGCCGCCTCGCCCGTCTCGATCCCGGTCCGGACCTCGAGCGGCGGGACCATTCCGAGCGACTCTCCGAGGCGGCGGACGCGCTCCCGGATCGCGAGCCCGGCGCGGACCGCGCGTAGGGCGTCGTCCTCGTGGACGTGGGGCAGGCCGAACACGGCCATCACGGCGTCGCCGATGAACTTCTCGGGGCGCCCGCGGAGGGCGATCAGCTCCTCCGACGCGGCGTCGAAGAAGCGACCCAGGAGGTCGCGCGCGCGCTCGGCGTCGAACCTCTGCGCCAGCCCGGTCGAGTCGACCAGGTCGGTGAAGAGGACGGTGACCATCTTCCGTTCCTCGGTCTCGACGAGCGGCCCCGCGGCCGCCCCGCAGTTGGGGCAGAAACGGGCCCCCTCGGGGAGCGGCAGGCCGCAGACGCTACACGCGCGAACCACACAGTCAGAATATGGCGGTGGCCGATCGCAAGCTCGAGGCGCTCAGCCGTGTGCCGCTGTTCTCGCGCTGCAGCCCGAAGGAGCTTCAGTTCATCGCCCGGGAGGGCGACGAGGTGGACGTCCCCGCGGGCAAGACCCTGATCCGCCAGGGCAAGCCGGGCGACACCTTCTACATCCAGCTGGAGGGCCAGTCCCAGGTCGAGATCGATGGCAGGAAGCGTCGGGTCATGAAGCCGGGCGACTTCTTCGGCGAGATCAGCATGATCGACCGCGGCGTGGGCACGGCGACGGTGACGACCCTCACGCCCAGCCGGCTCTACGTCATGAGCCACGCCCAGTTTCGAGACGCCGTGAAGCAGAACGACTCCCTGATGGTCAAGGTTCTGCTCGCCATGGGCGAGCGGTTGCGCGCGGATCTAGCCAGCAAGGCCTGACGGCAACGCCCAACTAGGATAGTCGCGACCAACCGCGCCTTCCGGGCCCGACCCTAACGGATCGTCGCGACTAACCATGGTTTCCGAGCCCGACGTTATTGGATAGTCGCGACTAACGCGGAACAGCGCCCTTGACGTCGACCCTACGCGCCGTCGAGGGGCATCCAGAACTCCACCTGTGTGCCCGCGCCTGGCGCGCTTTCGATCTTGTAGCGCCCGCCCGCCATCAACGAGCGCTCGCGGAGGGCGAGAAGGCCGAGGTGCCCGGGCAGGTTGCTGCGCTCCGCGACCTCAAATCCCTGGCCGTCGTCGCGGACCGTGCCCAGGACGCCGCCATCGACGATCGACAGAGAGACCTTCACGTGCGTCGCCCCCGAGTGACGCTCCACGTTGCTGATTGCCTCCGCAACCTGGCGGAAGATCAGCGTCTTCGTCTCCAGGCTCAGGTCGTCAGGCACCTCCAGCGCCAGCTCCGCGTCGATTCGCGTCCCGGCCAGCATGGCGGCCCGGTCGCGGATCGACTGCTCCAGCCCGTCCGGGTTCTCGAGCGCCGGCGGCCGGACGTCGAAGACCAGCCTCCGGAGCGCGTTCTCCGTCTCCTCGAGGCCGCCTCGCAGCTTCTCCAGCGACTCCAGGTCGAGAGCTGCGCCCGGCGTCAGCCTCGCGAGGTGCAGCTCGGCGGCGGTCAGCTTCTGCAGCGCGTCGTCGTGGAGCTCGCTCACGAACCGTTGGCGCTCCTTCTCCACGACGGTGGTCACGTTCTTGAGCAGCATCTGGCGCGCGCTGTCGACGTTCGTCAGCCGATCGACCGTCCTGCCTAGCTCCTCCTGCGCCTGCCAGAGGCGCGTAACGAGGCCCGCCGCGAGCCCCGCCTTCTGCAGCACCCATGCGTCCTCGCGGGAGAAGCCGCCAGGGCGCTCCGAGTCATAGGCGGCGAGGAGGCCGAGCCGCTCTTCGCCCGCGCGCCAGGAGACGCAGATCGCGCTCTCGACACCGAGGAGATCGAGCGCGTTGTCGTGCTGCGGGGGGTCGTCCGTCCTGTTCGCCCGAAAGATGAAGTCGTCGAAGACGACGCGACTCGCCAGGTCGTCAGCGCCAGGCTCGCAGCGCGTGGGCTTGAGCCGGGCGAGAAACTCCGCGTCGACCCTGAATCCGCCGGAGATGGGCTCGAGCGTGTGGTCGGTCCCGAGGCGCCAGAAGAGCACGCGCCCGGCGTCCACCAGCCCGCCCACGGTGCGCGCCAGGCGGCGATGGAAGTCGCCCAGGTTCTCGCCCGTGGCGGCGTGCGACGACACCGCGTCAAGGACCTCGACGGCCTGCTCGTGCGCCCGCTCGACGCGCTCGACGCTCCTCGCCGGCTCGTCCCACCGGCTGGAGGCGGCGATCGCGAGCCCTACGTACGCGGCGTACAGGTCGAGGGCAAGGCGCTCCGTCGGACTGTAATCCGCCTGGCGCCCGACGGCGATGGCGCCGACTAGCTGGCCGTAAGCACGCAGCTCCACGCCCGCCGCCGCGTTCCGCCCCCGGTCCGGCAACGGCCTTCCCGGCGGCCCGAACCCCGCCGCCGCCAACAGGTCGATGGCCGTGCCGTCGTCCACAGACCCCGTGCTGCTGCCGGCGGAGCGCGTGAAGAGCCGGTCGTAACCGTGGTCCGGGGAGCCCAGAGCCACGACCGCACTGCTCGATCCGGTCAGCCCGAGGACCCCTTCGGCGGCCCGGCGCGCCACCTCGGCGGGGTCTTCAGCCCGCAGGAGCTCAAGGGTCGCGGCGTGAAGTCCGTCGAGGACGTCCCTTAATGCCGCGTCGAACGGGCTGGAGGTTGCCAAGGACTTCCTTACCTCAGGGTCACAACTTAACAAATTCTTACGAAAATCCAAAGCCCGGCTCAGGCCGGGTTTTCCTGCCGCCCCAAGCCATGAAACCGAACATTATGATCAGCCGAGGTGGCAAGTCGCTGGGGTCGGGAGCTGCCCAGATGATCGATTCCCGCTTGGTCCTTCTCCAGTGGTTCCCGGACCACGCAGGAGTGGCGCTGGAGCGGGCATGGTTCCCGCTGTCGCGTCCGGCGCGGCTCAAGGGAGGCGCCGAGCCGGACATCCACGTCCTGATGATCGAGGACGACTCCGCGATCGCCGAGATGTACCGCCTCCAGCTCGAGCACGACGGTTTCCGCGTCACCGTGGCCACCACCGGCGAGGTCGCCTTCTCGACGCTTTCCGGCTCGGAGCCGGACGTCGTTCTTCTCGACCTTCTCCTCCCGGACCGCAGCGGCTTCGAGGTCCTGGCGGCATTAAACGAGCGGTTCCCCAACCATCCGCCGGTCGTCATCCTCACCAACTACGGCGAGCCCTCGATGATCGACCGCGGGCGCAAGCTCGGCGCGGTCGAGTACCTGGTCAAGTCGCGGGTCACGCCGGGCGAGGTCTCGGAGCGCATCCCGATGTGGGTCGAGCAGCGGCGGAGGCGCGGACAGGGAGACTCTTGACCCAGGCCGTCATCGTCGCCCAGGCGCTGACGACCGTCGCGTTCGTGGCCCTCGGCGCCGCGATCGCCTACCGCTGGTACCGGGACCGGAGCCGGACGCAGGCCATGCTCGCTGGGGCGCTCATCACCCTGGCGCTGGTCAGCGTGCTCGGACGGTTCCAGGACCAGGCCAACCCCAACGTCGCCCTCTCGCTCATCTCGCTCGTGGCGTTCATGGTCTCGGGCTTTTTCGTCCTGCTCTTCCGCAATGAGCTGATTCCACTCAGCAGGAACGCGCTGGGCGCCGCGTACGTACTCCTCGCGGCGGCCATCGTGGTCGGCATCGTCGACGTGGTCGGGTTTCAGCGCACCGCGCCGGCCAGCGCCACCATGCTGGGACTCGCGCTCATCACCCCCTGGGCGATCTTCACCGGCGAACCGATCGTCCGGTTCTGGCTCGCCAGCAACAGGCTGCCTACCGTACAGCGCGCACGCCTGCGCTTCCTGAGCTTTGGCTTCGGACTGCTGATCGTGATCCTATTCGTGGCGGTCATCGGCGGCAGCTCGCTGCAGAACCCCACCGTCGCGCTGCTCATCGCCTTCGCTGCGCTGCTGGTCGTCCCCGCCATCTACGTCAGCTTCGCGCCGCCCGCCCTCCTCCGCCGGATCTGGCGGCTGGCCGAGGAAAACGAGGTCCGCGCCGCGCTGCAAGACCTTCTCATCTTCAGCGCGACGCGGCAGGTCATGGCGGAGCGCGCCGTCTACTGGGCGGTGCGGATGATGGGTGCGACGGCGGGATTCGTGATGGACGCCGACGGCAGGGTCCTGGCCACCAGCGGGATCGACCCCGAGCGCGCCGCGGCGCTGGCCGCGAGGCCGCTTGAGTCCATGTACTCGGCGCCCCTGCATCTCACCGAGGGCCAGGGCGCGATGGCCGTCCTCACCGGCCCTTACACCCCGGTCTTCGGCTCGGAGGAGGTCTCCCAGCTCAAGGGCTACGCGAACGCCGTGGCGGCCGGCCTCGAGCGAGCACGAGTCACCGAGCGGATGGCCGCCATCGAGAACAACAAGACGCAGTTCCTCAACCTCGCGTCGCACGAGCTGCGCGGCCCGGTGACGGTCATCCGCGGCTACGTGTCGATGCTCGAAAGCGGGATGTTCGGCCAGCTCAACGAGCGTGGCCTCAAGGCCGCCAGCGTGATGGCCGCGAAGGTCTCGGAGATGAACGAGCTCATCGAGGAAATGATCGAGGCGGCGAGGCTCGAGGAGGGCGGCGTCACGCTACGCGCGGTCGCGTCGGACCTGCGTGAGATCGTGCGCTCGGCGATCGAGGTCGTCTCGCCGCTTCTCGACTCCAGGCACAGGCTCGAGGTCGACATGCCCGAGCGTCGCGTGCGCGTGAACATCGACCGCGACCGGACGAGGACGATAGTCGCCAACCTGCTGAGCAACGCGATCAAGTACTCGCCCGAGGGAGGGACCATCACGTGCCAGGTCCGCGCCCGAGCGGGTCTCGCGAAGGTGTCGATCGCCGACGAGGGCATCGGCATCCCACGCGACGGCATGGCCACGTTGTTCACCCGCTTCGGCCGGATCATCACCCCCGAGACCGAGCACCTGAAGGGCACTGGACTCGGGCTGTTCCTGGCCCGACAGCTGGCCCGCCTCCAGGGCGGCGACATCACCGTCGCCTCGGTCGAGGGGGAGGGGAGCACCTTTACGCTGCAGCTGCCGCTTGCGGCGGCGGAGAGCCACGCCGCCAAGGACGGCTCGGGCGACGGCGCCGTCGAGTCGAAGCAGCCTCGGCCGCGGGGCGCCGGCGCCAGGGCCGGGAACGCCTGAGCGCCGCCCGACCGATTAGTTTTAGTCGTGTCGGCGGTCTAGAGATCTGAACCAGAGATCAATTTGTCTTCAGGGGTGAAGCTATGAGCGGAGTTCGCGTGCTGGTCGGCACTCGCAAGGGTGCGTTCATCCTGACCTCGGATGGGGGTCGCAAGCGCTGGAAGGTCGACGGCCCCCACTTCGCGGGCTGGGAGATCTACCACCTCAAGGGGTCGCCGGCGGACCCGGATCGGATCTACGCCTCGCAGTCGAGCGGATGGTTCGGCCAGGTCCTCCAGCGCTCCAACGACGCCGGCAAGACATGGGCGGCCGCGGGCAACCAGTTCCAGTACGAGGGCGAGACCGGCACCCACCTCTGGTACGACGACACTCCGCATCCGTGGGAGTTCAAGCGGGTGTGGCATCTCGAGCCCTCGCTCGACGATCCCGACAGGGTCTACGCCGGCGTCGAGGACGCGGCGTTCTTCGAGTCGCGCGACGGCGCCACGACCTGGACCGAGCTCGCCGGCCTGCGCACGCATCCGACCGCGAGCGGTTGGACGCCCGGCGCTGGCGGCCTCTGCCTGCACACCATCGTGATCGACCCCACCAACCCCGAGCGGATCTACATCGCGATCTCCGCGGCCGGCGTGTTCCGGTCCGAGGACGGCGGCAAATCCTGGCGGCCTGCCAACAAAGGCCTGCGCTCCAACACGATGCCGGACGAGGACGCCGAGGTCGGCCACTGCGTGCACCGCATCGCCATGCACCCGTCGCGGCCGCAGACGCTCTTCATGCAGAAACACTGGGACGTCATGCGCACCGACGACTGTGCCGACACCTGGCGTGAGATCAGCGGCAACCTGCCTACCGATTTCGGGTTCGTGATCGACGTCAACGCCAACGATCCCGAGACGGTCTACGTGATTCCCATCACCAGCGACTCGCACCACTTCGTGCCCGACGGAAAGCTGCGCGTGTACCGCAGCAAGACCGGTGGCGACGACTGGGAGGCGCTCACCAACGGCCTGCCTCAAAAGGATTGCTACGTCAACGTGCTTCGCGACGCCATGGACGTCGACTCGCTCGATCCATCCGGGATCTACTTCGGCACCAGCGGCGGCCAGGTCTACGTCTCGCCGGACGGCGGCGACTCGTGGAGCGCGATCGTGCGCGACCTGCCGGCGGTGCTGAGCGTGGAGGTGCAGACGCTCAAGTGATCCAGGTGGTCCTGCCCCGGAACCTGCAGATCCTGGCGGGCGTCGGACGGGTCGTCGAGGTGCAGGTCCAGGGTCCGGCCACCCAGCGCTCTGTGCTCGACGCCCTGGAAGCCGACCATCCGGCTCTGCTCGGTACGGTGCGCGACGCCGTGACCAAGAAGCGCCGGCCGATGATCCGGTTTTTCGCCTGCGAGGAGGACCTGTCCAACGAGCCGCTCGACGCGCCGTTGCCCGCCCCGGTCGCGGAGGGCAAGGAGCCCCTCTTGATCATCGGCGCGATCGCGGGAGGCTAGACCAGGGCAGATGCGAGTTGTGGCCTGACTTCGACTGCGAGGCGCTGGAGCGTCTCCTGATCGAACGGCGGCGGGAAGTCGAACAGCACGTTGTGGAACCCGAGAGGCAGGTAGGGCGCAAGGCTTGCGGCGATCTGGTCGGGCGTCCCCACGAGCTCTGGCTCCCCATCCCAGCCGCGATTCGTGCGGTGGATCTGCTGCACGTATTCGCGCGCTTCCGCCTCTGAACCGCGGACGACGACGACGCCGGGAAGCAGGCTCCGCTCGATCTCGTCGGAGTTCCTGCCGACATCCCCGCACCACCTTCGGAGCACGGCGTCCTTGTGCCGTACCTCCTCAACGGTGCCGCCCACGTTCCATATGTCGGCGAAGCGCGCGACCGTGCGCAGCGTCTTTCTCTCGCCGCCACCGCCGATCAGGATGGGCAGGTGCTTCTGCAGGGGAGGTGGCTCGTTGACGACCTGTCGCGCGGCGTAGCGCCGGCGGCCGCTGGGCCGCGTGCCGTCGAGCATTCCCCGGATGATCGCCACGGCTTCGTCGAGCCAGTCGAGCCGCTCGCCCACGCTCTTGCCGAAATCGATCCCGAACTCGCGGTGCTCCAGCTCGAACCACGCGCCGCCGATTCCGAGCACCGCCCGGCCGCCCGAGAGATGGTCGAGTGTGGTCACCATCTTCGCCACCAGCGCCGGGTTGCGAAAGGGGTTCGCGCCGACGAGGAGCCCGAGCGTGACGCGCCTGGTGACGCTGGACCAGCCGGCCAGGGTCATGTAACCCTCGAAGATCGGCCCATGCGGGTCGCCGAAGATCGGGTAGAGGTGATCCCACGTCCACAGCGAGTCGAAGCCGAGCTCGTCGACAGTCGTACCCACTGTCCGGAGCGACGGCCAGTCTGTGTACTGAGGCCAGGCGAGAATGCCGAGCTTTACGCCAGGCCCATCCAGCGCCGCCACCCCTCCGGTCTGCGCAGCCAGTAGATCATCCACATCTGATACATCAATGTCACACAAGAGGAACGCATGAGGAACGAGGAGGGCACCCGGCGGTGGTCGCGCAGCACCCGGGGCTGCGGGTGCGGCTGCGCAAGCGTGTTCGTCGTCCTGACCGCGGGATTGCTGCTGACGCTCTTCAACTCCAGCATCGGCATCGGCGTCTCGGTGCGGGTGCCGTTCACGGAGAGCAACCTGACGATCGCCGGCTCGGTGGGCAAGAAGGAGAAGGCTGCTGACGCGCTGCCGCCCTACGTCCGCGGCAAGCTCGCGAGCAACCAGAGCTTCATCAACCAGTCGAACACGCTGACGATCTGGGTCGCGGAGGGGACGGCGATCGTCGTCCTGGGCCGGCAGGAAGGCGCACCCCTGGTCGACCTGCACCTCGAAGCGCGCTAGCGCACCGCATTGGCGGCCGGGTTTAACCCGGCCGCGACCGGCGTCGCACGGCAGTCTCCCAGATGTCGTATGCGGAGGGTATTTCCACACTTCCGCTCCGGAAGGGGTTAGGGCCGCGAATCCGGCCGGTTACGCCCCAGCGTCGAAACGATTTTCGCCATCGGCCGTTGAGCGACCTTAGGTATAACCCGGCTTCAGCGGGACCGGCCACACCTGGTCGGTGTGGATGATGTAGCGCTGGGTCGCGAAGGCCCCGGCCCAAAGTGGCCAGCATGTGGTCAGGGTCAGGTGGAAACCGTTGGCGTCGGGGACGAGTGCGGTCCTGTTGTCTGGATCGACGATCTCGGTGCGCGTGACCTGATAGCGGTACAGGCCGTAGCGGGTCTCCAGATCGATCTCGTCGCCCCTGGCCAGCTGCGGGAAGTTGATCCAGTACACGTTGTGCGCCGCCACACCGACCGTGCCGGGGTCGCCGGGCCAACGGGTGGTCGGATAGTGGCCCGGGCCTGAGTAGAGCACGCCGCTGTCGATGCCCTCGCGGATGGCGGCGAAGTACTCGAGCTTCGGGATGCGGATGGCGAAATCGATGCCGTCCACGGGCCGTTTGAGCTTTGGGTCGATGGCCTTGGGGGCGTCGCGGACGCCTACCTGGTAGTGCCACTGCTGGTTCAGGTGCTGCTGGTCGGCCTGGCCCTTCCACATGCCATAGCCGAACGTCGCCAGCAGGACGATTCCGGCGACCATACAGACGGCCCAAAAGGCCGTCATCGGATGGACCCGATGCGTACGCAACCCGGAGATAGAACGCGCGGGAAGGTCCTAACAGACGACGTGCACCTGAGGGCCGAGCTCAGGTCGGCCCCTCCGTCAGCGCCACGAAAGGCTGGAGGAGGTCTACCTCCGCCAGGTCTACAGCACGAAGTAGAAGGTCGCGCCCTCTCCTACCGCGCCCTCGGCCCAGATCCGGCCACCGTGCCGGTTGACGATCCGGCGCGCCGTCGCCAGGCCGATGCCCGCGCCCGCGAACTCGCTCTGGCTGTGCAGGCGCTGGAAGGCCCCGAACAGCCGGTGGGAGTCGATCATGTCGAGGCCCACGCCGTCGTCCTTGACGAAGACGCGCGACTCGCCATCCACCGCCTCCTGGCCGATCCAGATCCTGGCCGCGGGCTTGGCGCTGGTGAACTTCCAGGCGTTGTTGAGAAGGTTCGAGAGCAGGATGTGGACGAGTCGCCGGTCGCCGTTGACCGTGATCGCCGGGGCGATCTCGACCACGACCTTGCGCTTCCGATTTGCCGCCCGCAGCTCCTGCACGATCTCTGCGGCGAGCGCGCTCACGTCCACCTGCTCGCGCCGGATCTCGCCGCTCGTCAGCCGGAACAGCATCTGCAGACCGTCGAAGACCGACGCCATCCGCTCGCTGACCTCGCGCATCTTGCGCAGCTGCTCCAGCGCGCGCTTGTCGAGCTTGCCGCCGTGCTCCTCGAGCAGCGCTTTGCTGAGCGCATCGAACGAGGTGAGCGGTGCCCGCAGGTCGTGCGACACCGAGTAGCTGAATGCCTCCAGCTCGCGGTTGATGGCCGTCAGCGCGATGGTGCGCTCTTCGACGAGGGTCTCCAGCTGCGTCCGGTAGCGGCGCAGCTCCTGCTGGGCTCGATACAGCTCGACGAAAACGCTGACTTTGGCCCTCATGATGGACGGCACCACGGGCGCGAACACGAAGTCGACCGCGCCGAGCGTGTAGCCGCGGCCCATGTCGGTCTCGGCCTGATCCAGCGCCGTGACGAAGATGATCGGTGTCAGCTCGGAGCGCGGCCGCTGGCGGATGAGCTGCGCCGTCTCGAAGCCGTCCATGATCGGCATGCGTACGTCGAGCAGCACAACGGCGAACTCGTGGCGCAGGAGCTGGCGCAGGGCGTCGGCGCCGGACGAGGCTTCCACGACGTCCTCGTCGAGCGGCGCCAGGATCGTGCGCAGCGCAAAGCGCTTGGTCGCGTCGTCGTCGACGACCAGGATGCCGACCTTCGAGCGGCCCGTGGCGGGCGTCGATTCGGTCTCAGGTGTGGTTTCTGTGTTCGTCACCATCTCGTCTTCCGGAACAGGTTCACGCCGTCGCGCACCTGCTCGTAATGGTCGCGGTCGGGGCAAGACAGAAGCGACTCGCGCTTGCCCAGCGCAAGGTAGCCGCCGCGAATGAGGCTGTCGTACAGCAGCCGATGGGCGTGCTGTTGCAGCGAATCTCGGAAATAGATGAGCACGTTGGCGCACACGATCAGGTGGAAGTCGTTGAAGGATCCGTCGCCCACCAGGCTGTGTCGGGCCCAGGTGACGCTGCTCTGCAGCGAGCGGTGGAAGCGGGCGCTCCGGCCGACGACCGCGTAGTGGTCGGCCAGGCTGCCCCTGCCGCCCGACTCCCGGTACGCCTCCTCATAGCGCCGGATCCGCTCCAGCGGGTACGAGCCAAGGCGAGCGACGGCGATCATGTCCTCGTTGAGGTCGGTGGCGTAGATCGTGCACCGGTCGAGGACGCCCTCCTCCTCGAAAAGGATGGCGAAGCTGTAGACCTCCTCGCCGGTCGCGCACCCGGCGATCCAGACGCGCGACGAGGGATAGGTGCGCAGCATCGGCGCCACCTCCTCGCGCACGGCTCGCATCAGGTCCGCGTCGCGGAACATGCTCGTCACGTTCACGCCGACCGTGCTTAGGAACCTCTGCATGCACGAGGCGTCGTGCAGGATCAGGTCCTGGTAGGCGGAGACCGTCGGCACGTGCTCGCGCGCCATGGCAGTGAAGATCCCGCGCCGCAGCGGGTTCAGCGTGTACTCACGGAAGTCATAGCCGTAGCAGAGATGGATGCCCTCCAGCAGGAGGCGGATCTCGATCTCCTCGATCTCCGTCCCGGAGCTGTCTAGCCGAAGAGCTTTGGCCTCGGCTCCGCTCACCGCGTGAGCCATGAGTTGACCATGGCGAGCAAGTGCCCGTTGTTCACGGGTTTCGCGATGTAATCGGACGCCCCCGCCTCGATGCATTTCTCGCGGTCTCCTTTCATCGCTTTTGCGGTCAGCGCGATGATGGGCCGGCCGGCAAACGCTTTGACCTCACGCATCTTCGACATCGTGTCGTAGCCGTCCATCTCCGGCATCATCACGTCGACGAGGGCGATGTCGAAGTCGCCTCCGCCCTGCTCCAGCAGGTCCAACGCCTCCTTGCCTGAATCGACCGAGACCACCTCCATCCTCTGCCTCTCGAGCAGCGCCGTGAGGGCAAAGATGTTGCGGATGTCGTCATCGACCACCAGTGCCTTCTTGCCCGCCAGCGCTCCATTCGCCGACTCGGCTCCGTTTGCGCGCACGGCCACCTCGGCCCCGCTGTCAGGCTCGCCCTCGTGCAGGATCGCGGCGATCTCCTGCTTCAGGCGCTCGGGCGAGCGCGCGTCCTTGATGACGATGCTCCGCGCCGCCTTGACGAGCTTGATCTCTTCGCGTTTGGTGAGGTTCTTCGCGGTATAGACGAGCAGCGGCGTCGAGCCGAGGGCCTTGCTCTGCTGCAGCTCATCGATGACGCGCCAGCCGGACAGTCCAGGCAGACCCAGGTCGAGCACGACGCAGTCGAACTTCTCCCTCTGCAGCAGCGCCAGGGCCTCGTCGCCGGTGCCCACCGCCACCGTCCTGGTGCCGCTGGGCGCCATGAGGTCGGTGATGTACCGCCGCTGCACCGGGTCGTCCTCAACCACCAGAAGGGACCGGGCAGGCTCGCTGCCGTTGGCCACCTCCGACGTCTGCGCCCGCCCTGACGCCGCGCTGCCCGTCGCCACCGGGACGCGACCCTCGGACTGCTCGGCGGGTGCGCTCTCCATGAACTCCATCGGCTCGCCGCGACGCGGCTGCACCGACGTGATGACGGGCAGATAGATGGTGAAGATGCTGCCCACACCAGGCTCGCTCTGGATCCGGATCTCACCGCCGAGCAGGCGCGTCAGCTCACGGCAGATGGAAAGGCCGAGACCGGTGCCGCCGAACTTGCGACTGGTAGACCCGTCGGCTTGGGTGAACGGCTCGAAGATCGTCTTCTGCTTCTCGAGCGGGATCCCGATCCCGGTGTCGAGGACCCGGAACGCGACTACCTGGGAAGCGCGATTGAGCGCCTCGTTGGAGGGGCTCCAGCCCTCCGTGGCGATCTCGGCGATGAACTCGACCTTGCCCTTCTCGGTGAACTTGAAGGCGTTGCTCAAGAGGTTGTTGAGGATCTGCTGCAGGCGCTGCGGGTCGGTGGGCAGCGTGTCGGGCAGGCCCTGCCGGAGCTCGATGTGGAAGGCGAGCCTGGTCGCCTCGGCGACATGGCGGAAGGTGCGCTCGAGCATCGGCTTCAGCTCGGCCAGCGGCCAGTTGCTGATCTCGAGCGCGACGGTGCCGGATTCGATCTTGGACAGGTCGAGGATGTCGTTGATGAGCTTCAGGAGGTCGGTGCCGGAGGACCGGATGATGGTCGCGTATTCGATCTGCTTCGGCAGCAGGTTGCCGTCCGGGTTGGCGGCGAGCTCCTGGGCCAGGATCAGCAGGCTGTTCAGCGGTGTCCGCAGCTCGTGCGACATGTTGGCCATGAACTCGGACTTGTAGCGCGACGTCAGCGCCAGCTGCTCTGCCTTCTCCTCGACGAGGGCCTTGGCCGACTCGACCTCGTGCCGGCGGCGCTCGACCTCGGCGTTCTGCTCCGCGAGCTCGCTGGCCTTCTCGGCCAGCTCCTCGTTGGTGCGCTGCAGCTGCTCCTGCTGGCTCTGCAGCTCAGTCGCAAGGGACTGAGACTGCTTGAGGAGGTCCTCGGTTCGGCTGTTCGCCTCGATCGTGTTGAGGACGATCCCGATGCTCTCGGCCAGCTGCTCGAGGAAGTCGAGGTGGGTCGGGCTGAAGGGCTCGAACGACGCGAGCTCGATGACCGCCCGCAGGTCGTTCTCGAAAAGGATGGGAAGGACGACGATGTTGGCGGGCGCCGCCTCGCCGAGGGACGATCCGATCTTGATGTAGTCCCTGGGCACGTTGGTGACGACGATCCGCTTCTTCTCCAGCGCGCACTGGCCGATCAAGCCCTCACCGATCGCGAACTCCATCGCCACGCCCTTGCGCGGCCGGTAGGCGTAGCCGGCCTGGAACGCGAGGTAGCTCGGCCGGGCGTTGGCGGGCACCACGCCGTAGAAAACCCCGTGTTCCGCGTGCACGACCGGGGCGAGCTCGGACAGGATCATCTTCGAGACTGTCATCGGGTCGCGCTGGCCCTGCAGCATGCGCGTGAACCGCGTCAGGTTGGTCTTCAGCCAGTCCTGCTCCTGGTTCTTCTCCGTGGTCTGGCGCAGGTTGCGGATCATCTCGTTGATGTTGTCTTTGAGGTTGGCCACCTCTCCGGACGCATCGACGCGGATCGACCGGGTCAGGTCGCCCGTGGTCACCGCCGTCGCGACCTCGGCGATGGCTCGCACCTGGGTGGTCAGCGTCGCCGACAGCTGGTTGACGTTGTCAGTGAGGTCACGCCACGTGCCCGCGGCCCCGGGCACGTTCGCCTGGCCGCCGAGTCGTCCCTCGGCGCCGACCTCGCGGGCCACCGTGGTGACCTGCTGGGCGAAGACGGCGAGCGTGGCGGTCATGCTGTTGATGGTGTCGGCGAGCTCGGCGATCTCGCCCTTGGCCTCGAGGGTGAGCTTGCCTCTCAGGTCGCCGTTCGCGACCGCCGTGACCACGCGCGCGATGCCGCGCACCTGGTCGGTGAGGTTGGACGCCATCGTGTTGACGTTGTCGGTCAGGTCCTTCCAGATGCCGGCAACACCCTCCACGTTCGCCTGGCCGCCAAGCTTGCCGTCGGTGCCGACCTCGCGCGCGACGCGGGTGACCTCTTTGGCGAACGCGTTCAGCTGGTCGACCATCGTGTTGATGGTCTGCTTCAGCTCCAGGATCTCTCCCCGGACGTCCACCGTGATCTTCTTGGACAGGTCGCCCTGCTGGACTGCCGTGGTGACCTCGGCGATGTTGCGGACCTGGCTGGTCAGGTTGCCGGCCATGATGTTCACGTTGTCGGTGAGGTCTTTCCAGATGCCGGCCACGCCCTTGACGTCGGCCTGACCTCCCAGCCGGCCCTCAGTGCCGACCTCGCGCGCGACGCGCGTGACCTCGTTGGCGAAGCCGTTGAGCTGGTCGACCATCGTGTTGATGGTGTTCTTGAGCTCCAGGATCTCTCCCTGGACGTCGACCGTGATCTTCTTCGACAGGTCGCCCTGCTGGACGGCGGTGGTGACCTCGGCGATGTTGCGGACCTGGCTCGTCAGGTTGCCGGCCATCAGGTTGACGTTGTCGGTCAGGTCTTTCCAGATGCCCGCCACGCCCTTGACGTCCGCCTGGCCGCCCAGCTTGCCCTCGGTGCCCACCTCGCGGGCGACGCGCGTCACCTCGCTCGCGAAGGCGTTCAGCTGGTCGACCATCGTGTTGATGGTGTTCTTGAGCTCGAGGATCTCTCCGCGGACGTCGACGGTGATCTTCTTCGAGAGGTCACCCTGCTGGACGGCCGTCGTGACCTCGGCGATGTTGCGCACCTGGCTGGTCAGGTTGCCGGCCATCAGGTTCACGTTGTCGGTGATGTCCTTCCACACGCCGCCAACCCCACGCACGTGCGCCTGGCCACCGAGCTTGCCCTCGGTGCCCACCTCGCGCGCTACACGCGTCACCTCGCCCGCGAAGGCGTTGAGCTGGCCGACCATCGTGTTCACGGTCCGGGCGGTGTTCAGGAACTGGCCCTGGAGAGGGCGCCCGTCGATCTCCAGGGGCATGGTCTGCGACAGGTCGCCGTTGGCCACCGCGCTGATCACGCGCGCGATCTCGGTGTTCGGGCGGGCGAGGTCCTGGGCCAGGTCGTTGACCGCGTCGAGGGTGGTCGTCCACGCGCCTCGCACGCGCCGCGACGCCGGCCGGCGGACATGGCCCTCCTTGCCGACCTGGCGGGTGAGGCGGCGGATCTCCCGCTCGAGGCTCTCGTTGGCCTCGATGATCGAGTTGAAGGCGGCGGCGACCTTGCCCCCGGCTCCAGGCCAGTCTTCCGGCAGGCGGGTCGAGAAGTCGCCGCGCTGCACGGCCTCGAGCACGCGAAGCATCGTCTTGGTGTCGATGGCCTCGGCGCCATTCGTGGCCTGGGTCCCCTTCCTGGCTGCGGTCCTGGTCGGCATGTCTCCCTTCCTCTCCGGCTATTCCTTCGTGTTGCGTCTCACAGGCTGAGCGGCACCCAGAACTCGATCTTCGTGCCGGTCCCGGGCTCGCTCTCGATGCGGCACCAGCCGCCGGCGAGCTGCGCGCGCTCGCGAAGCGCGACCAGGCCGATGTGGCCCGGCACGCGCACCGATTCGGCGACGACGAACCCTGTGCCGTTGTCCCTGACCTCGACGCGGAGGCCCCCATCGAGCTCTTTCGCGACCACTGTCACGCGAGTCGCGTGGGCGTGCTTCTCGGCGTTGGTGAGGGCTTCGGCGACGTTCTTGACCACGATGGCCTGGATGGCCGATGGCACGAGCTTGGGCAAGCGCGTGTCGATGTAGACCTCGATCCCGGCGCGGAGGCGAAGTGACTCGAGCCGCTCGCTGATCGCCTGCCGCAGGTCGTTGGGCAGCTGCAGCGGTTCGGGGCTGACGTTGATCAGCAGCCGGCGCAGCGAGTCCTCGACCTTGCGCAGGATCACGCGGAGCTGGTCCAGCTGCACGGCCTGGTGGCCGGTGGCGCCGTTGGCCTCGGCGCGAACGCGCTCCAGCTGGAGCTCGGCGGCGGTCAGGAGCTGGAGCGAGTCGTCGTGCAGGGCGGTGGCAAACCTGCGCCGTGCCTCGTCCCCGCCGGCCGCGATGTTGTTGAGCAGATGGCGGCGCGCGGCCATCGCGTCCTCGAGCCGGCCGGCCGTATGCCCGCGCTCGTCCTCGGACTCCCTGTACTGCCAGACCAGACCGGCGGCCGCGCCGACCAGGCGCAGCACCGACAGGTCCTGGCTCGTGAACCCCTGGTCGGAGTCGTAGACCACGACCGCGCCGATCCGGCGCTCCCCCGCGCGCCAGGGCGCGGCGATCGAGTTCTTGACGTCCGTGAGCCGTTCCCGGCGCCAGATGGAGTCGAGGCCTGGCGACGTGCCCCCGGCCAGGTCGAGCTCGTCGGCGAAGACCAGCCGCTCCATCACGCCCGCGCCCGGTGCTCCCAGCTGGAGGCGCAGCTCGTGCACCCGGGAGGTGTGGGCGAATCCGTAAGGCGCCGGCCGGAGGACGAGGGCGCCGCGGGGCCCCAGGCGCCAGAACGCTGCCCGACGCGCCCCGACCTGCTTGGCGATCGTGCCGCTGAGACGGCCGAAGAAGACAGGAAGGTCGTCGCGCGAGTCGAGGTAGGACGAAACGGCGGTCAGGGCGGCGATCGCCGACTCCTGCCAGCGCTCGAGCCGCGCCGAGGAGCGCTTGGACCGCGCGCGGTGGGCGTCGTCGAGCGTCACGTCGCCCTCGACCGGCACCGCGACTGATTCCACTGTTCCCCCCAAGGCGCTATTTTTCGAACTACATCAAATCGCCTCAGGCGGGGGCTCGTCACCGTACAACTGAGGTAGATCCGACGGGCCCCCGGGCCCAAAAAAACTGGTGTGCCCGCCCCTTGCGAGGCAGGCACGTCTAAGAAACGCGCCACTCTCGATCCATACCGAAGATCACCGCCGAAAAGAAAGAACCGGGCCCGCGCTGCGCGGGCCCGGTCTTGACGTTGTCGGTTAGCGCCGTCGCTTGCGAAGTCCGAGGGCACCGAGGAGGAACAGGATCCCGCCGGCGATGCCGCCCAGGATGGGCGTGCCGGTCGCCGCGAGAACCGCTCCCTGTCCACCCGACGCGGCTGTGGCTCCGGCCACGCCGCCCGTGGCTGTGGCTCCGGACACGCCGCCCGTGCCACCCGTAGTGCCTGTGCCACCGGTGCTGACGCTGGTGCTGGCGCCCGTGCTGGTGCTCGTGCTGGCGCCCGTGCTGACGCTGGTGCTCGCGCCTGTGCTGGTGCTGGTGCTGCCAGTGCTGGTGCTCTGGCCGCCCGTGCTGGTGCTGGTGCTGCCGGTGCTGGTGCTCTGCTGGCCTGCGCTCTGCGAGGCCGCGCTGCCGGCGGTGTTGCCGGTGCTGGCGCCGGTGCTGGTGCTCTGCTGGCCCGCGCTCTGCGAGGCCGCGCTGCCGGCCGTGTTGCCGGTGCTGGCGCCGACGCTGGTGCTCTGCTGGCCCGCGCTCTGCGAGGCCGCGCTGCCGGCCGTGTTGCCGGTGCTGGCGCCGGTGCTGGTGCTCTGCTGGCCCGCGCTCTGCGAGGCCGCGCTGCCGGCCGTGTTGCCGGTGCTTGCG
>Ga0209157_1000989_pt1 | contig 23871 bp, 21 predicted proteins | sample GraSoiAngelo_135_FD_185892 | JGI IMG/M metagenome (GOLD analysis project Ga0209157, IMG submission 185892) | Grasslands soil microbial communities from the Angelo Coastal Reserve, California, USA - 14_0929_05_40cm (SPAdes) (version 2) | ecosystem: Environmental > Terrestrial > Soil > Grasslands ...
TTGACCTCCTCGACGAACGCGCGGAGATACTTCGCCGCGGCGTCGCGGCTCTTCGGCGTGCCGATCGCCTGCTGGACCGCGGTGAACTGCCCATCGAGCAGCCGCGCGCCGGGAAGCTTGGTGACGTCCATCAGGAGCCTCGGCTTGAGCCCGGCCAGCGCGTCCATCTTCTGGCCGACGAACAGGTCGAACGAGGCGTCGATGCCCTGCGTCCGTATCAACTGGGCGTGCTTGATGTTGCGGCTCAGCCAGAGCTCGTAGGCGCTCTTGTCCGACACGGCGATGCGGATGCCCTCGCGATCCACGTCGCCGACGGAGCGGATCGGCGATCCGGCCGGAACGAGATACGTCGCGGGGATCTCGAGATAGGCCGCGGTGAACGCGATCTCGTTCGCGCGCTGCGGCTCGGCGCCGAGGAAGGCGACGTCCCAGGCGCCCGTCTTGACGGCGTCGGCCAGCTTGCCGGCCGTGTCGAAGGCGACGAACTCGATCGGCACGCCGACCCGCCGCCCGAGCTCGCGCGCAAGGTCGGGCGCCGGACCGCGAGGCTCGGCCCCCAGAGCGTAGGACGTGACGAGCAGGAAGTTCCCATAGTTGATGCCGACGCGGAGCTTTCCAGTCGGAGCCAGCTCGGACCGCACGGACGGAGTGATGTCGTTGGCCATGGCGAGGGACGTTAGCACGAACAGGACGGCCGCGGCTATGCCGAGTCGGAGCGTCACCGACGTGCCTGCGACTCCCGCGGTGCCTGCGATTCCCGCGTGCGGTTGAGATAGTGGAGCGGCAGGCCGGGCCGCGGCCACTCGAAGCTGACGAGCGTGCCGCCCATCGAGAGCGTGGCGAAGGCCGTGCGCAATCCCGGGCCACCGAAGCACACGTTCGTCACCATCATGTCGGGCAGCTTGTACTGATCGACGCGGCTGCCGTCCGGCCAGATGTCGCTGACCATGCCGGTGATCAAGGTGGCCACGCAGATGTGGCCGTCGCCGTCGACGGCCAGCGAGTCGAACATCTGATAGCCGCCGAGGCCGACGACGACCCGGCCCTTCTCGCCGCGATACGGTCCGTTCGCGGACTCGATCTGTCCCGGGCCGGACAGGGTGAACGCCCAGCAGCGGGCCGTCGGCGTCTCGACGACGTAGAGCGTCTTCTCGTCGGGCGACAGCCCGATGCCGTTCGGCCGCTCGAGCGGGAAGATCGCTTCCTGGATCAGCGAGCCGTCGGCCTTCGCGTAGTAGACGGCGCCGCGGTCGGCGTCGCGCTCGCGCGTCTTGCCCAGGTCGGTGAACCAGAAGCCGCCGGCACCGTCGAAGACGAGATCGTTCGGGCCGCACAGCTTCCGTCCATCGCACGCGTCGTAGAGCGTCTCGAACTTGCCGCTCTCGGGATCGACGACCTGAATGCTGCCGGTCTTGTAATCGTCGGCCTGGGCGATCGGGAAGGTCTTGCCCGGGCGGACCATGAACTTGAGGCCACCGTTATTGGTCACGTAGATCTTTCCGCCCGGCCCCATGGCCGCGCCGTTCGGGCCGCCGCCGAGCGTGGCGACCACGTGGATCTTCTCGTCGGGCGTCACGCGCGAGAGCGTGCGGCGGTCGATCTCGACGAGGATGACCGAGCCGTCGGGCATCGCCACCGGTCCTTCCGGAAACCGCAGGCCGGCGGTGATCTGCCGGACGTTGGGCGTGATGGTCGTCATGAAGGGGCTCCTTTTCGAAGATTCCGCGCGTCCTGGATCGCCCGCCACACGCGCTCGGGCGTGGCCGGCATGTCGATATGAGTCACACCGAGCGGCGCGAGGGCATCGAGGATCGCGTTGATCACGGCGCCCGGTGCGCCGACCGTTCCGCCTTCGCCCGCGCCCTTGACGCCGAGCGGGTTGGTTGGGCTCGGCACGTCACGGCTGACGACGGTGATTGAAGGCAGATCGTCCGCGCGCGGGATCGCATAGTCGAGAAGCGATCCGGACAGCAACTGGCCCGTCGTCGAATCGTAGACGCAGCGCTCGATCAGCGCCTGGCCGATGCCCTGAGCCACCGAGCCGTGTTGCTGGCCATGGACGATCATCGGATTCACCGAGCGGCCCGAGTCGTCGACCATCGTCCACGCGACGATCGTCACGGCGCCGGTCTCGGGATCGACCTCGAGCTCGCACACCTCGCAGCCGTTGGCGAAGGCGAACGCCGGGTTCTCGTGCCACGTCGCGGCGCCGAGCGTGGTGCCGAGCGCCGCCGGCAACTTCCCACCGCTCGCCGCGCGGGCGACCTCGAAGAGGCCGATCGATCGGTCGGTGCCGACGACGCGAAACGCTCCGTCGCGGTACTCGATGTCGGCGGTGGCGGCCTCCAGAAGATGCGCGGCCATTGGCTTGCCGGTGGCGACGACGGCGTCGGAGGCTTCGACGGCCGCGCTGCCGCCCCGCACCATCGAGCGTGACGCGAAGGTACCGACACCACGCGCGACGCGGTCGGTGTCGCCCTGGACGATGCTCACCGTCTCGAACGGAACGCCGAGGCGCTCGGCCACGACCTGGGCGAAGACGGTCTCGTGGCCCTGGCCCTGCGACTGGCTGCCCATCGGCACCTCAATGACTCCCGTCGGCAACACCCTCACCTCGGCGAACTCCTGCGGGACTCCACCCGTGCCCTCGACGTAAGGCCCGAGACCGAGGCCGCGAAGCTTGCCGCGCTTCGCCGACTCCGCGCACCGGGCGGCGAAGCCCTCGGCGTCGGCGTGCTCGATGGCCTCGTCGAGCCGCGCAACGTAATCGCCCGAGTCGTACACAGCGCCCGTCGCCGTGCGATACGGGAACGCGCGCACCATGTTGGCGCGTCGGAACGCCGCCGGGTCGCGTCCGGTCTCGCGCGCCGCGCGCTCGATCAGCCGCTCCACGGTGTAGACGCACTCGAGGCGGCCGACTCCGCGATAGACGTTGATCGGCACGGTGTTGGTGAAGGCGCCCTCGAGCCGGAGATGGATCACCGGGATGGCGTAGACCCCGGACACCATCCGCTCCATGTTGAGGATGATCGAGATCGGCATGCCGGTCGCGACGTAGGCGCCGAGGTTCTGGATGGAGTGCACGCGCAGGCCGGTGATGCGGCCATCCTCATCGAGCGCGAGCTCGCCAGTGAGCCGATGGTCGCGCGACTGAGCGTCGGTGACGAAGCCCTCGGATCGGCTCGAGGCCCACTTGACCGGGCGCCCGAGACGGCGAGCCGTCCAGGCGAGCGCGACGTACTCGGGATAGGGCTGGATCTTCGAGCCAAAGCCGCCGCCGACGTCACCGGTGATGCAGCGCACGCGATCGCGCGCCACGCCGAGGATGCGCGCGAGGTTGGCCGCGAGCTGATGCACGCTCTGCAACGAGGCGTGGATCGTGTAGCGTCCGGTGGCGGCGTCCCAGGCGGCGAGGGCCGCGCGTGGCTCCATGAAGCAGGTGATCAGGCGGTTGTCGACCAACGTGAGCCTGGCGACGTGGGCCGCGCTGGCAAACGCGCGGTCGGTTGCGGCGGCGTCGCCGCACTCCCAGTCGTAGACGCGATTGCGCGTGGCGACGGCGTGAAGCTGCGGGGCGCCGTCGCCGAGCGCCGCGACGGCGTCGACGACCGCCGGCCGCGCGGCGTAGCGCACCACGACCGCTTCGGCGCCGTCGCGCGCCTGGGCCGGCGTCGTGGCGACGACCATCGCGATCGGCTCGCCCACGTGGCGCACGCGGTCGGTGGCCAGTGCCAGCCACGTCGGCTCGGCGAAGGGCGAGCCGTCACGGCTCCGGATGTTGCCGCCACGCTCGGCGATCAGCGTCGGGATCCCACCGACACCGTCGGCGGCGAGATCGTGCCCGGTGAACACGGCGAGCACGCCGGCGACCGCCTTCGCGGGCGCCGCATCGATGGCGAGCACGTCGGCGTGGGCGTGCGGTGAGCGCACGAACGCGGCGTGAGCCTGCCCGGGCCCGTTGAAGTCATCGGCGAAGCGGCCCTCGCCCGTGAGAAGCCGCTGATCCTCGCGTCGCTTGACCGACGCGCCGATCCCGAACGTCGTCATCGCGCTGACCTCGTCGTGGCGATCGCGGAGTTAGGCGCCGTGGGCCACGGGGGTCATCGCCGGAGCCACCTCGTCGGCGAACAGGCGCATCGAGCGCAGCGCCAGCGCGGTGTCGAGGCCCGGCAGCGCCATGAGGAGCATCACGCGCTGCAGGCCGCTCGCGTCGAGATACCGCTGGAGGCCATCCCGGACCTCGTCGGGTGTCCCGATCAGCGCCCATCCGTCGTCCAGATACTCGTGGAAGCTCCGCAAGCGAAGCAGCGAGCGATCGAACGAGTTGGGCACGCTGCCACCCGTCGCGTCGGACCTCAGCACCGCCATCTTGCGCTGATAGCCCATGAACGCCGGCTCGGTCGCGCGCAGCGCCTCGTCGTGATCGGCCGCGACGTGGACCACCCGCATGCCCCACGCCTGCCGCTCGAGCGCGTGGATCTCCGTGTCGGAGCGCCCGGCCTCGCGCGCGGTCTCGCGATAGCGCTGACGTCGGCGCTGCAGGTCGTCGAGCGGCACGAAGAAGGACGACAGCGTGGGCAAGCCGATGCGCGCCGCCGAGAGCACGCTGTCCTCGCTGTTGCAGGCGATGAAGAGCGGAGGGTGCGGTCGCTGGAGAGGCCGCGGCCGGACGTGCAGCCCCTCGGCGGAATGGAACTGGCCCTTGAAGTCGAAGGGCGTGCCCGTCCAGCACTGCTGCATCAGCGCGATGCCTTCCTCGATCCGCAGCCGCGCGTCGGCGCGCTCGGACCGGAACGTCTGGTAGTCCTGGAGCGTGCCGCCGCGTCCGATGCCGACGTCGAGCCGTCCACCGGTCACGATGTCGAGCGTGGCGAGCTGCTCGGCGAGATCGACCGGATGATGGAGCGGCAGCAGGCTCACGCCCATCCCGAGGCGGAGCGTGGCCGTGCGGGCGGCCACGAACGACGCGAGCACCGGTGGCGCCGGACAGAGGCCGTAATCGCTGAAGTGGTGCTCGGCGATCCACACCGAGTGATAGCCGAGCGATTCGGCGGCCAGCATCTGCTCGAGGGCGGAATCGTAGACGGCCCGCTCGCTCCACGCGTCGTCCCGCTGCATGAGGAAGAAGAGCCCGAAGTCCATGGTGCCCGGCATCATAGTTCAATGTGGTAGCGTTCGCCCATGGCGACCGCCTGGCCGCGCCTGCCGCTCGCCGAGTGGCGCGAGACGCACGACACGCTGCATATGTGGATGCAGATCGTCGGCAAGACGCGGCTCGCGCTCGCCCCGCGGGAGAACCACTGGTGGCACGTGGCGCTGTACGTCACCGCCCGCGGACTGACGACCACGCCCATGCCCTACGGCCCCGGCACGTTCGACGTCTCGTTCGACTTCGTCGACCACCGGCTGATCATTCAGACGAGCGACGGGAGGACCGGAGCGATCGCGCTGCGACCGCAAGCCGTCGCGGAGTTCTACCACGAGTACCTTCGGGTCCTCGGCTCGCTCGGGATCACGGTCACGCTGTGGCCGGTGCCGGTGGAGGCCGAGCACACGATCCCGTTTCCCGACGATCGCGTTCACGCGACGTACGACGCGACACAGGCGAATCGCTTCTTCGGGATGTTGCGGCAGGCCGATCGGCTCCTCAAGCGATTCAAGGGGCGGTTTCTTGGCAAGTCGAGCCCGGTGCATTTCTTCTGGGGCGTCAACGATCTCGCGCTGACCCGGTTCAACGGACGGCGGGCAGCGCACCCGGACAACGCCGGCGCGATGCTGCGCGAGGCGAACTCGCACGAGGAGATCAGCGTCGGGTTCTGGCCCGGCAGCGGCGCGGTCCCCGAGCCGGCGTTCTATGCCTATGCGCGGCCCGAGCCAGCCGGCCTCGCGACGAGCTCGGTCCGGCCGGCGCAGGCGTACTACAGTCGCGAGCTGGCCAACTTCATCCTTCCCTACGAAGCGGCACGGTCGCTATCTTCGCCGGACGCTGCCGTGCTCGACTTCTGTCAGAGCGCCTACGACGCGGCGGCCGATCTCGCTCGCTGGGATCGGGCCGCGCTCGATCGCCCGCCGGCCGAATGGCCATGACCTCGCCAAGCACCGAGCGCCTGCGCGAGCTGCGTGACCGGCTGTTGCGGCTTCATGCGGCTCTGCTCGCTCGTGAGCGGCGTGCCTGGGAAGCAACGCACGGCCCCGTGACGTCGGGCCAGTTCCTGCAGCTCCTGATCCACGACGACGCGTTCGCCTGGCTGCGCCCGCTGTCCGGGATCATCGCGGCCGTCGAGGCCGCGCTCGACGAGGACGAGCCGCCGGCCGACGTCGAGCCCTTCTTTCGCGACGCCCAGCGGTTGCTTCGCTCCGGTGAGGTCGGCGCGTTCACGCCCAAGTACCAGGCCGCGCTCCAGGAGTCGCCCGACATCGTGATGGCCCACGCCGACGTCGTGAAGACGCTCCCGCGCACGGGTCGGTGACGTCACTCAGGGGGAGCTTGAGGTCCTCGTAGGGCGACATGTAGAAACCCGGGATCGCGGTGGCCATGATGTCGTCCACGCGCGGCCCGACGCCGATCGGGAAGCCCAGGTGATAGACGGGCGCCTGCCTGCGTCCTCGCTCGATGCATTACCGCGCCCGAGGTGTCCGAAGGTCTCGGGCCTCGTTCGCCGTAACACCGCAATCGTCAGGAGGGAAACGACCAGAAACGCGCCGGCGATGCCGAGGATCGCGAGGTCTGCGCCGGGCCAGCGGAAGCCAAGTCCCTCGCCGATCCAAAACGCTCCGAAGCTCCCGATGAGAACGCCGACGGAGAGTTTCAGCGTGTTCTCCGGGACCCGGGCCAGCGGCCGGCGCAGGGCCAGGGCGGCCAGCGCAACGCCGATGCCGGCCCCGGCGGCTCCCAGGCTCGCCGGGACGATCATGTGACTGGCAGCCCCCACCGCGAGCACGATGAAGACGACCTCGATCCCCTCGAGGACCACGGCCTTGAAGCTCGTGACGATGGCGATCGTGTCCCAGCGGCTCGACGTCGCGGCGCCGGTCCTGCCCAGTGCCGATGTCGCGCTCGCGAACGCGCTGCGCTCGTCGTGGAGAGGGATGGCGCCCGCCGCCCGCAGCACGGCTTTGCGCAGCCAGCTGAGGCCGAACAGCAAGAGCAGAAGGCCGATGACCACTTGAAGGACGGTGACGGGAATGACCCCGAGCGCGGGGCCGAGGATCACGACGAGCGCGGTCAGGGCCGCCAGTCCGCCCGCGGTGCCCAGGAGCGCGGAACGCCATCCCCGCACCGTGCCGACGGCGAGGACGATCGTCAGCGCCTCGACACACTCCACCAGGGATCCCAGGAACGCCGTTACCACCGTGGGTCCGGCATGAATCCAGTCGATCATGTCGCTTCCTCCCGTTGCCTCTCGTCAGGCGTCGCTCTTCCATTCACCCGCGACGTTACGCCCTGGCCTACAATGCATAAACTTCATTCTCAGCCTTCGATCTCAACCTGCTCGTCGTGTTCGAGGCGGTCATGCAGGACGGCAGCGTGACGCGGGCGGGGAAACGGCTCGGCATGAGTCAGCCGGCCCTGAGCCATGCCCTGAACCGCTTGCGGTACCTGGTGAAGGATCAGCTGTTCATCCGCACCCCGACGGGGATGGTGCCGACACCTCGCGCCGAGCAGCTGGCGCTGCCGTTGCGCCATGCCCTCGCGGAAATGCAGCGGGCCCTCGAGCCCGAGACGTTCGTGGCGACGCAGGCGAACCGACGCTTCTCGATCGCCATCAACAATTACGCCGCGATCGTCCTGGCCGCGCCGCTGGTGGCCGCCGTTGCCGCGGCGGCTCCGCTCGTGCAGCTCGATCTGCGGCCCAGCGGAACCCTCGACGTCTTCGATCTTCTCGACAGCGGTGAGCTCGACGTCGCGATCGGCACGTTCGACGCCGTGGGGGAACGTTTTGGGAGCGCGGCGTTGCTCGAGGATCGGTTCGTCGCGGTGATGCGCCGGGGACACCCGGCCTTTCGGAGCAAGCTCTCGCCGGAGGCCTTCGGCGCGCTGGCGCACGTGGCGATCTCGTCGAGCGGTTCGCTCGCCACGCGGGGCACGAAGCGGCGAATCGCCCTGCGCCTGCCGTATCTGTCGGCGGGGCCCGTCCTCGCCAAGTCGGACATGGTGGCCACGCTGAGCCGCCGGGTCGCGGAAGCGACGGTCCGGGGGTCTACGCTCCAGCTCCGTGAGCTGCCCTTCACGTCACCGACGGTCCGTACGTCGATGCTGTGGCACCGAAAGCTCGATGGCTACCCCGCCCACCGCTGGCTCCGCGACCTGATTGCTTCAGTCAGCCGCGGACTCTAGTCTCGACGGCCTTTCGCTCTCACACGTGGTGGCGCACGAAGCCCTCGATCATCGAGTTGACCTGTTCCGGAACCTCGAGCTGATTGAAGTGGCCGGCGCCGACGGTCAAGCCGTTGACGACGGTCGGCAGCCACTGCGACATCAGGTGCGGCGGGTTGAGCGGCGGCGTGGCGCCGATGTGGAGCGCCGGCACCGTGCAGCGCGCGGCGGCGGCGACGCCGTCGAAGCCGAGGATGCCCTTCATCGCGCCAGCCGCCACGTGTGCGGGCCCCGACGTCATCACGTCGACGACACGCTTGACGAGGGCCTTGTCGGACGTCGGCAGGAACAGGTGCTCCTCGATGAACTGGCGCTGGGGCCCCCGGTTCCCCGCCTCGATGGCGGCCACCAGGCCCTCGATCGCCGCCCGTAGCTCGGGTGGGAAGGTGAAGGGCGCCGGGTCGACCATGACGATGCCGGCGACGCGGTCGGGATGCGCGACCGCGAGCTGGAGCACTGTCACGCCGCCCATGCTGTGCCCGACGGCGATGACCTTGCCGAGCTTCAATTCACCGATCAAGTGCGCGACGTCGTCGGCGTAGGCGCTGATCGGGTAGGCGCCCTGAGGCTTGTCGCTCTCGCCGTGTCCACGCAGGTCGACCGACACGACACGATGCCGTTTCGCGAAAGCCTCGGCCTGTGGCGCGAAGAACGACCGGTTGCACGTCCAGCCATGGACGAAGACGAACGCGGGGGAGCCGGTTCCGCGCTCTTCGTACGCGATCTTCACTCCGTCGCGGGTCGTCGTGAGCATAGCGTCCTCCTTCTCGGACCGGTACTCCGTCAGTTTTTCTTGAGCCGCACGTCTTCGAGCGGAGCCGACCACGGGTAGGGATCGATCATCAAGAGAGCTGGCTCGGCCACGCGCGGCCCGATTCCGCTCGGCCAGATGTATTCCCAGATCGGCGCGAACCGCACCCGGTCGTGGAGGATGTGCTGGATCTGATGGAGGAGCGCCTCGCGCTTCTTCTTGTCGAGCTCCCGGGCCTGTTGCTTGTAGAGCGCTTCGACGTCGGGATCGGCGCCTCGCGCGAAGGTGCCGTCGCTCGTCACCAGCTCGGCGAGCCGCGTGGCCGCGTTGCCGTACGGCGCGAGCACGCAGACACAGACCCCGTTGAGCTTCTTTGCCAGCCACGCCGACTGGAAGGCCGCCCGCTCCATCGTCACGAGCTTCGTCTTGATCCCCACCGCGGCGAAATCGTTGGCGACCGTCTCGCCCATCGAGAAGTAGGGCGGATACGGATAGAGGACCCCGGCGTCGAAGCCGTTCGGATAGCCGGCCTCGGCCAGGAGCTGCCTGGCCTTGGCGGGATCGTACGGATAGGGCTCGAGGGCCAGCGCGAACTCGAACTTGCGCGGCACCATGCCGCCGGTGAGGCGGGACGCGCCGAGCGTCTCGGCCTCGTTCAGTGATCGGCGGTCGATGGCGTAGTTGGCGGCCAGCCGCACGCGGCGGTCGTGCCACGGCGTTTTGGGGTCCCACTGGTCGAAGAACTCGACGAAGTGGATCCCGATCGCGCCCGAGAACGCCAGGCGAAGATCCGGATCGCGCTTGATCTCGAGCGCCGTCGGCGCGTCGAGCAGGTAGGCGACGTCCACCTCGCCCTTCTTCAGCATGGCCGCGCGCGTCGTCGCTTCGGGGACGCTCTTGAAGACCAGGCGCTTCACGTGCGGTGTCTTGCGCCAGTAGCCCTCGAACGCTTCCATGACCAGCTCGACGCCGGGTGTGTTGCTCACGAACTTGTAGGGCCCGAGACCGACCGGCTGCTTCTTGAAGCCTTCGTTGCCCACCTGCTCGACGTACTTCTTGGGCACGACCCAGCTCGCTCCGGTGGCGAGCGTTCCATAGAAGGCCATGAAGTCGGGAAACGGCTCGTGGAGGTGAAAGCGCACGCGGTACGGCCCGACGATCTCGACCTCGCGGACTTTCTCCTTGAGGACCCGGGCGCTCTTCGCCCGGTAGAAGCTGAACTTCACGTCCTCGGCGGTGAACGGATCGCCGTTGTGGAACTTCAGGCCTTCCCGGAGCTTGAACTCGTAGACGCGCTGGTCGCTGCTGACGGTCCAGGACTCGGCCAGGCTCGGTGTCATGATGTTGCCGGGCATCGGTTTCACGAGCCCATCGTGGAGCGCATAGAGGATCCAGAACGGCGTGAGGAACCCCGCCACCTCGCCCGGATCGAACCACATCGGTGGCAGCGTCACGTACAACGCGAAGCGCATCTCGCCTTCAGGCTTGGCCGCCGGGGCTGGCTTGGGCTGAGCCGTCGCGTCGAAGAAGCCCGCGACGAGGAGGACACACGCGAGCGCGATGGCGGCGAGCGCGATCCCTGACCGTAGGCGCCGATCACTGGGCATGGCCCTTCCTCCGAAGCTCGGGGATGACGTATTTGCCGAACATCTCGATCGAGGACATCGCCGCTTCGTGCGACACCGTCTCGGTGGCCATCAGGAACTGCAGCTCGTCGACGCCGGCCTCCTCGTGGATGGCGATGGCGCGCAGGCAGCTCTCCGGATCGCCGGCGACGAGGACGCCGCGCTCGACCAGCGTGTCGGCGTCGATCTGGTTCCAGAGTGCCGACGCGATCTGCCCCGAGCCGCCCGAGAGATCGACCTCGGGCGCGCCCTCCGCGCCCTCCGTCTTGAGGTAGCGCGAGAAGTTCGCCCGCAGGTGATCCGGCACGCCGCCCCAGGAGGCGACGAGCTGCTCGTAGAGGTGCGTCTGGTCCTTCAGATAGGGACGATCCGGGCCGAAGAACGTCCGCAGTGATTTCGCGGCCAGGTCGCGCGCCGCCCGGTTGTCCCGGTCACAGACGGCCATGGTCGCGCTCAGCCACTGGTCGTTGACGAACTTCCCCACGGGCTTCGTGTGGCGCACGCGCTCCTTGTACTGCTTGATGTGCGGAGCGAGATAGGTCGGCGCCGCGACGCTCAGCGCCATCACGCCGATGCCCAGCTCGGCGGCGAGCTGATAGGTCGCCGGCTGCTGCGCGGCCACCCAGATCGGCGGGTGCGGTTTCTGATAGGGCTTGGGACGCACCTCGCGCGGCGGGACCTTCCAGTAGCGGCCTTCCGCCGAGAACAGGCCGTCTTCCCAGATCTTCGGGATCATCCGCAGCGATTCTTCCCACATGGCGCGCGTCTCGCGCGGATCGATCCCCATCCCGATCAGCTCGTATGGCGCCGACCGGCCCGTCCCGAACTCGACGCGTCCCCCCGAGAGGTGATCGACCATCGCCACGCGCTCGGCCACGCGCACGGGATGGTGGTAGGGCAGGATCACGACGCCGAAGCCGAGCCGGATGCGCTTGGTCATTCGACTCAGCGCCCCGAACATCACCTCCGGGCACGGCGAGCCCGAGAAGGTCGTGAGGAAGTGGTGCTCGACGAACCACACCGTGTCGAAGCCCACCTCGTCGGCGAGCACGCACTGCGCGAGCGTCTCCTCGACGACCGCGTGGTCGTCGACTTGCGGCCGCTGCATCTCGAAGGCAAGGCTCAGTCTCATGGATGGGTCCCGTGGAATGGCAGCTTCACCGCTTCGCCCGTTCGCGTGGAGTGCTCGATGGCGAGCGTGACCTCGAGCGTCAGACGGCCCTCGCGCGCGGTCGTGTGGGGACACGGCCGCCCGGTCAGGAGGTGATCGAGCCAGGAGCGCGTCTCGTTGGCGATCGGGCCCCAGTAGTCGCCCATCGCCCAGTCGCCCGACGAGTTGCTCTGCATGAAGAGCATCTTGGCGGCGTGGCCCGGCACGTAGGCGTGCGGGACGCCCTGGTCGCTGAAGAGCACGCTGTCCTTGTTGTCCATGTCGAGCAGGATCACGCCCTCCGTGCCCAGCACCTCGAAGCGCGCGCTCTGGCCGTAGGTCGGGTACTGGGCCGGCAGAACGTAGCACACGCCGAGGTTCACGACGGCGCCGTCCTCGAAGGTCAGGATCGTCCACGTCACGTCCTGCGCCTCGTAGCCCAGCTCCCTGAAGATCTTCGACTGGCCCCGGGCGACGACTTCGACCGGCCGGTTGCCCTCGAGGAACCAGCAGGCCATGTCGACGTAGTACGTCAGGACGTCGGTGATCGGCGTCGCGTGCGGAGAGCGCTTGAGGATCTCGAACATCTGGGCCCGGCTGTTGTAGACGCGCGCGGTGGCGCCGAGGATCTGGCCGAGCCGGCCCTCGCGGATCTGTTCCTTGGCGAGCATCCAGCGCCGATCGTGACGTCGCGAGTACCCGACCCGGATGTCCACGCCCTTTCGATCCGCGGCGGCCACGACGCGATCGGCGTCGTCGAGGCTGAGGGCGAGCGGCTTCTCGACCAGGATCGGCTTCCCGAGGTCGATCGCCTGGAGCAGCGGCTCGGCGTGCTCGTGCTCGCTCGTCGAGACGATGACCGCGTCCACCTCGGGGTGAGCGATCACGTCGAGGTTGTTGCCGGACGCGAGCTGGGCGCCGACGGCCCTGCCGAGCGTGCCGGCCCGCTCGGGATCCTTGTCGGAGACGGCGAGGAAGCGCACCGAGGGGTGGCGGGCGGCCATGTGGGCGCGGAGGGTCCCGATCCGGCCGGAGCCGACGACCGCGACGCCGATCTGCCTGGGCTGGGTCATGCCCGGGAGGATACGCTACTCCGGCCACGAGGAGATCGTCGAGACCATCGTGCAGTGCACGCCGTACATCGGCTTTCCGAAGACGAATCACGCGCTGCTGGCGGCTACCTCTCGGAGCTCTCCGCGATCTGGAGCCCGACGAGACGAGCAATCAGCACCGTCAGGTACAGCTGTCCGGTCGCCGCCTCGATCACCGACAGCGTGCGCACCGGTGGAGTGAGCGGCACGATGTCCCCGGCGCTGAGGGTCGTCAGCGTTCCCAGGCTGTAGTAGATCAGCGCGTGAAGCCTTCCGGGCTCGACGGCCTCGTCGAGGCCTCCGAACGAGGCCGGTCTCCTCAACTCGATGATCGCGAAACCGTGCCCCCAGGCGTAGCCGATGAGAAAGTAGATGCAGATTGCCCCCAGCACCGTGTCGGTGACGACTCTCCGAGTCCTGAAGACGACGCCGAGAAGCGAGACGATCACGAAGCCCAGGAACAAGACCGTCAGGAGAAGCCACGCGAGCACGATGGTGTCGTCCCCGGTCACGAGAGCGGCCCATCCCAGTCCCACGGCCGCCAGGGCGCCGGCGGCAGCCGCGATGAGCTGCCCTCGTTGGCGCCGCACCGAGACGACGGCTGCGATGAGGACCGCAGAAAAGAGCGCCTGGTCGATCACCGCTCTCGGCCCGGTGTCCAGGAGCGGACCGACGAGGAGCGCGCCGACGACGGCGATCAGCAGCGACAGGAAGGCGCCGGGTAGGGTCATGGAGTCACTCGGCGCTCGTTTCTCCTAAGCCGCCTTCGTCGGCAATGGGACCTTGGGCCTACGCGGTCCCGGACCGCCGGATCACGCGCAGCCTTAGGATCGCGGTGTGATCACGAATCGGAATCGGGCTTCCGGCCGATCGTATCGTGCAAAAGCCTCCCGGATGTCCCGGCCGGTGAACTGCTGATATTGAGCAGGGGCCTCGAGCAGCTCGTCGAGGCTGACGCCGCGGTAGTCGAGGGTCGACAGACGACTCTTCCAGAAGTCCGGCGTCTTCAACATCTCGTCGAGGAGGTTCGTCATCTGCTTTTTGGCTACGGCGAGCTCGTCGGGCGTCGGCCCGTGCTTGGCGAAGACGGCGTACATCTCCTCGACCGCCGCCGCCAGCGCCGCTGCCTTCCCGGGGTCGGTCGGAGCGATCGCCGCGAACGATCCGAACCCTGGATAGACGAGGGCCGGCTCGGAAGAGGAGCCGATGCTGTAGACGAGCTGCTTGTCCTCGCGGAGGATCTTCGTCATCCGAGTGCTGAGCACGCGCGCGGCCAGGTTGAGAAGACGCCCATCGCGCACGTCGCGGAGGTCGGCGCCGAAGAAGCCGGCCAGGACGGCGCCCTGGGGCGTGAGCGTATCGACCGATTTCCCGACGCTGATCGGCCCCTGCGGTCGGGGGATCTCTCGGAGCGCCGAGAGTGTCTTGTCGCTGATGCGTGGCCGCGCGGGCAGCGCGCCGAGGTACTGCCTCGTCAGACGCGTGGCTGCCTCAAGGTCCACGTCGCCGACGACGGCAACCTCGGTCGGGGCCTCCGTGATGAGGTGTCGGAGCCAGGCTTGCGCGGCCGGGCGGGTGATTGCGCGGACCTGCTCGGCGGTCAACGACTTCGGCCGCACTTCACCCGGCGGGTAGATGGCCGCCGCGCGTGAGTCCTCCAGCACGTGCATCGGCTGAGTCTTTCGCTGGCTGATCCGTTGCGCCTCCACGTCTTTCCACTGCTCGAGCGCCGGCGCCTCGATGTCAACGACTTCGGCCGCACTTCACCCGGCGGGTAGATGGCCGCCGCGCGTGTGTCCTCCAGCACCTGCATCGGCTGAGTCTTTCGCTGGCTGATCCGTTGCGCCTCCACGTCTTTCCACTGCTCGAGCGCCGGCGCCTCGATGACGGGATCGGTCAGGAGGAGATAGGCGAGCTGGAGCCCGCGCTCGAGCTCGGCGGGGTCTCCGGAGATGGTGAGCGTCACGGTGTCCCCGCTCATCCCGCTGCGCACGCGCACCTTCGCCCCCGTCATCAGGTCGCGGATCTGGGTGCTGGACAACGTGCTCGTCGCGGGACGCTCCCACGCGCGCAGCGCCGCCTCGGTGATTCCGCGGTTTGCCGCCGTCTCCTGGATCTGCCCCCCGGCCAGCGTGATCGCGATGCTCGCTTCATTCTTCCGCTGATCCATCGGCCGGTGGTGGACGCGAACGCCGTTGTCGAGCCACATCGACGTCACGCCGCTCGCGGCGTGCGGGACGCTCTCCACCACGACGCCTTCCCTCGGCCGAGCGGCCAGCAGCATTGCTGCCTGCGCCACGTTGGCAGGCTTGCCGGGCTCGACGGCGACGGCCGCCCGGCCGAGCGCCAGGAAGTCGGCCTCGCTCGGCACGTCGTCACTCGCGGGAAGCTCGGCGATGAAGATCGCGCCGCGCGGATCGAAGGCGGCGGCGAAGGCGTCCGAGACCTCGCGGGCCGTGATGTCGGGAAGCAGCCGTTTCATCAGCGCGAGCGTCTGAGCTGCTGACATCAGGGAGCCCTGTCGGGTGACATCCTCATTGATCTGGCGCAGCACCTCGCGCGCCGGGCGCGTCGCCTCCCGCCGCACCGCCTCCTCCGCCCCGGCGACGAGTGCCACGCGTGCGTCCTGCAGCTCGCGCTCGCTGAAGCCGTGGAGACGGGCGCGCTGGAGATAGGTCCCGAGGTCCTTCAGCATGGCGCGCCACGTTCCCGGCCGACCCGATGCCTCGACGGTAATCATTCGCATGATGCCCGGCCACTCCTCCACCGACGCCTTCGCCTCGAGGAAGGAGGCGTTGCCCGCCGCGAGCTCCGCGCTCACACGGCGGTTGAACGCCCACGTGCCGATGGTCTCGACCAGGTCGCGCCGCTTCTGGGCGACCGTGGTTACCGGGCCGCGCGGTGCCTCGAGGCGCACGATCGAAACCTCGGCCGACGTCAGCTCGGGGTCGGTCACGACGATGGCCCGTGGCCCCGCCGAGGTTTTGACCCCGGCGTCGCGGGGTGTCGGCCGCTGGACGGGGCGGCCGCCGCCGAACTGCTGCTGGATGACCTCGGCGACCATGGCGGGATCCGTGTCGCCCACCACGATGACCGTCATGTTGCTGGGCACGTACCACCGTGAGTAGTAGTCCTGAAAGTCCGGGCGTCGAGGATGATCTGTCGTTCGCCGTCGATCTCGGTGGCACCCAGACTCATGCGCATGGCCACGTCCGACATGAACAGCAGTCCCTTCTCGACGACGTCGCGTCCCCCGCCGGGTAGCGTGAGCTGATACGTGGTCTGATCGAAGCTCGTGAAGGCGTTCTGGTCGCGCCCGAAGGCGAGACCGAGCGACTGGAAGAAGGGCACGACCGAGCCGGGCGCGAAGTTGGCGGACCCGTTGAACGCCATGTGCTCGAGATAATGGGCAAGGCCTCGCGTCGAGTCGGTCTCGTTGAGTGAGCCGGAGGCGACGTGGAGCCAGATGCTCACGCGGCCCTCGGGATTGCGATGCGGGCGGATGATGTAGGTGAGCCCGTTGGGCAGCGTGCTCATCACGAGAGCGGGGTCGGTCGGCAGCTTCTCGTCGGCGAGCGAAGTGGCGCCGACCAGGCCCAGCGGAAGCAGCACCACCAGCATCGACCGGATCAGAAATGTCCGCACACGCATCCTCCTGAGTCCCCGGTCCTGCCTCGGGGCGAGAGCCCGTCCCCAAAAGACAGGCTCTCGCCCGAGGGTGCTAGGCCTTGACGATGCTCTTGGCGACCCGCTTGTCGCCCATCTCGACATACGTGACCATGATCTGGTCACCCGGCTTGAACTGGGCCAGCGTGGCGACAGCGCTCTCCTCCACGCTGAAGGTGATCTGCACAGGCTTCTTGTCGACGATGTGTTTCACGGTCACGGTCTTGGCGGCGTGGTCGACCGCGACCAGCTCGCCGGCGAGGCTCTTCGACGCGGCCGCCGGCGTGATGGCCGGCGAAGTCGCGGACTTGCCGCTCTGAGCGAAGGCCGGCCCGGCCACGGCGGGGATCGCCACCGCGGCAACCAACAGGCACTTGAACGTCCTCATGTCTCCTCCTCCTGAAACGTGTGTTCCGTCGAGAGCAGATCGAGACCGCGTCCCGACTCTCTCGTTTGCAGGAAGCTACACGCCGAGTGTGAGAGACACGTGAGACGGGCATGAAAGTTCTCTCATCCGGGGCCGCCGATGCGCCGGGTATACAGCTCAACGATCGATGAGTAGACTCGCGCGCAGAGGAGCCAGGGCCGCCTTGCTGTCGCATCCGGACTACGATCGCCTGCTGATGGGCTCGCCGCTGCGGCGGCCCGGGGTGTGTGTCGCAATCGGCGTGGCGCTCCTCGCCGTGCTGTCCATCGCGGCGAGCCTCCAGCTCGGTTTGATCAGAGCCATGCGGCCGGACATCGCGAGCGTCTTCTTCCGCGCACTGTGTCTCTCGAGCCTGCTCGCGACTGTGCCGATCGCGATGCTCTGGTTCCTCGACCGACGCGAGCGCGAGACGCCGTGGCTGTTCGCGGTGACGTTCTTCTGGGGGGCATGCATCGCCACGGGACTGGCGTTACCGTTCAACACCCGCGTTTTCCGGGATCGTCGACGCGTGGGTCGCCCAGAATCTGGTGATGGAGCAGGTGCTCGGTCCCGATGCCGGCTCGATGCTCGCGGCGCCGATTTCCGCCCCGATCGTCGAAGAGCTCGCCAAGGCCCTGGGGGTGCTCGCGGTCTCCTGGCTGCTGCGCGCCGAGTTCGACAACATGCGCGACGGCTTCGTCTACGGCGCGCTCGTCGGTCTCGGCTTCAGGTGGTTCGAGGCGCCGCTCTACGTGGCCCAGGGCTACGCCGAGTTCGGCGTCGCGCCGTGGGGCATGCAACTCGGCTGGCGCTACGCGCTGTTCGGGTTCAGCGGGCACGCGATGTTCACGGGGATCTTCGGTGCCCTGCTCGGGCTGGTGTTCCAAACTCGCCGGCGGTGGCTGCGCATCCTCGCGCCGATCGTCGGTCTCGCGCTCGCCCTCGGGGCACACTTCTGGAACAACGCGCTGCCGCTCCTCTTCGCTCTCGCCGGTGCCGCCGCCGGCGAGCCGCCGCCCTCGGGACACGAGCCGCCGCCCGACGTGGGCTTTCTCCGCGCCTTCGTGAGTGGCAGCCTCAGCGAGCTCACGACCTTCCTGCCGTTCGTCGTGATCATGACGCTCGCCCTGTGGCGCAGTGGGGTGTGGGAACGGCGGGTGATCCGCGAGGAATTGGCCGAGGAGGTCGGGCGTACCGTGAGCCCGGACGAGTACGATCAGGTCGTACGCGATCGCGCGTTGCGCACGCGCCGCATTGCCCGAATGCACCGCCGCGAATCGGCGGCGCTGGTGAACGCGCAACACGAGCTGGCGTTCCGCAAGCGACGGGTCCGCGACGAAGGCGAGGACCCCGAGCACGACCGGCTCGTCGCCGGCTGGCGCGAGGAGATCCGGCGGCTGCGCGCGGTGGCGTAATCGGCGTCAGTGCCTGTATCGACTTCTGAGGCAGGTAACTTCCGCGCCGAAGAACACGATCATCGACGCGTAGTACACCCACACCGTCACGACGACCAGCGAACCGGCGGCGCCGTAGGTGGATCCGATGCTGGCGCGGCCGAGGTAGAGGCCGATGATGGACTTGCCGAGCGTGAACAGCACCGACGTCGTCACCGCACCGAACCACACGTCGCGCCAGGCGACCGACGTGGCGGGCAGGACCTTGAACATCAGCGCGAAGAGCAGCGTGATGACGACCACCGACAGCACGGCGTCGAGGACGTGGAACACACCCGGAGCGTAGCCGAGCGCTCCGCGGGCCGAGTCGCTGACGGCCGACAGCGCCGCGTTGACGAGAAGCGAGACGAGCAGCAGGAACCCGATGCCGAGGACCATGGCCAGCGACAGCAGCCGTTCCTTGACGAAGACCCGCACCGCGCTCTCGTGCGAGCTGACGTCGACCTTCCAGATCCGGTTCAGGGCGTCCTGGAGCTGCATGAACACAGTGGTGGCGCCCAGGAGCAACAGGACCGAGCCGATCACCACCGAGAGCGCGTCCTTCTCCCGGTCGTTCGCGTTCCGCAGCACCGTCCGAACCACCGCGGCCCCCTCATCGCCGACGAGGGCGCGGATCTCCGTGACGACCCGGCCTTCCACATCCGGGCGCTCGAAGACCAGGCCGGCCACGGCGACCACGATCAACACCAGGGGCGCGACGGAGAGCAGCGTGTAATAGGACAGAGCCGCAGCCAGCTCCATCGGGCGATTTGACCAGTACTCGCGGACGATCCTCTGCAGCGTGGACACGCGAAGCCAGCGACCGCTCGGCCGGCTCACCCAACCTCGGCCCGGATCTTCGTGTGGAGCGCGCCGAGCGCGTCGATCATGGCGCCGACGGAGCGGGCGCCCGCCTGGAAGATCGCGGTCGCGTTGAGGGCAGCGCCCTGGAAGCCCATCGCGCGCAGCTCGGCCACGCGGGCGGCGACGCGGTCGTGCTCGGCGTAGAAGCGCTTGCCCTCGGGATCCTTGGGGGGCGTCGCGACCATGCTCTGCAGGCCGATCGCATCGGGATCACGGTGGGCCGCCTCGGCGTGGCGACGGATCGAGGCGACGGCTCGGCGCGTGGTCTCGGCGTCGGGCATCCCGCCGGCGAGCCAGCCATCGCCCAGTCTCCCCACGCGTCGATAGGCGGCCTCGGAGCGGCCACCGATCCAGATCGGCAGACGCCGGCCCTGCGGCGGCTTCGGCTCCATGCCCATGGCCACGAGGCGGTAGTGCTTCTCCGAGACATCGACCTGCGCATCGCCCCAGCATGCGCGCAGCACGGCGATGGCCTCGTCCATCCGCGCTCCGCGCGTGTGAAAGTCCTCGCCGAGCGCCTCGTACTCGGATTCCTGCCAGCCGACGCCGACGCCGAGCCGCACGCGGCCGCCCGACAGCGTGTCGAGCGTGCTCACCTGCTTGGCCACCAGGGTCGGCTGACGCTGGGGCAGCACGAGCACCTCGGTGCCGAGCGTCACGCGTGACGTGACGGCCGCGATGTACGAGAGCGTCATGAGCGCTTCCAGGATCGGCATGCCAGCCGGGTAAGGGCCGGGCGCGCGGCCTTCGATCGGAAAGCCCATCACGACGTGGTCGAACATGTCGATGTGGTCGTAACCGATCTGCTCGATGGCCCGGGCCAGGCGGGCCACGGCCTCCTGGCCCTCGCGATACGACACGCTGGGGAACTCGACCGAGAGCTTCATCGCAGCGGGAGGATATCATCACACCTGGAACGAGGCGGGAATGCGCATCCTGGTCGTCGAGGACGAGCGGAAGGTCGCGAGCTTCATCCGGCAGGGCCTCGAGGAGGAAGGTCACACCGTCGAGGTCGCCGCCGACGGCGCCGCCGCGCTCGACCTCATGGTCGCGGGCCCACCCCACGATCTGGTCGTCCTCGATCTCATGCTGCCCAAGCGCGACGGTTTCGAGGTGCTCCGGCAGGCGCGGAGCAAGCACGTGGAGACGCCCGTCCTCGTCCTGACTGCGCGCGATGGCGTGTCCGACAAGGTCATGGGCCTCGATCTCGGCGCCGACGACTACCTGACCAAGCCGTTCGCGTTCGAGGAGTTCCTGGCCCGGGTGCGCGCGCTGCTCCGGCGGCGGAGCGGCTCGCGGGCGCCGGTCCTCCGCCTGGCCGACCTGACGCTCGATCCCTCGACGCGCGAGGTGACCCGGGGCCAGCGCAAGGTGGCGTTGACCGCGCGCGAATACGCGCTGCTCGAATACTTCATGCGCAACGTCGGCCGCGTGCTGACGCGGCCGATGATCGCCGAGCACGTCTGGGGCCTCGACTTCGATCCCGAGAGCAACATCATCGACGTCTACGTGGGCTACCTGCGGCGGAAGATCGATGGCGAGGGCGAGCACCGCCTGCTCCACACCATGCGCGGCGCCGGCTACGTGATGCGCATGGACGCCGCGTGAGGCTCGGGTTGCCGCCCCTCGCGATCAGGACCCGGCTGACGCTCTGGTACACGAGCGTGCTGTTCGCGATCCTCGTGGTGATCAGCGTGCTCTCGTACTCCGCGCTGGCCTGGAGTCTCCGTCAGGACCTGGACGCGTCGCTCCTGACGGTGGCGCGCGTGGTGCGCGACACCGGCCCCGCCGGCGCCGGCCCCGACCTCGCCTCGGAGGCGCTGCGCGAGCTGCTCGGCCCCGACTTCTACGACAAGTTCGTCCAGCTCTTCGACCCCCAGGGCAATCTCGGATTCCGCTCGATGCCGCGCGCCCTCGGCACGTTGCCGCTCTCCCCGGAAGCGCGCGACAACGCGCGCCGGGGCCTGCCCACCTTCGAGACGGTCGAGCTGCCGGACAAGAAGCGGGTGCGGGTAGTGACGCTGCCGCTCATCGAGGGAGGGCGCGTCGCTCAGCTCATCCAGGCCGGCTTGCCGCTCGAGCGCATGGACCACACACTCTGGCGCTACGCACAGACGCTGCTCGTGCTGGTGCCGCTCGGACTCCTCCTCGCCGCCGCCGGCGGGTTTGCCATCGCCCGCGTCGCGCTCCGCCCGGTGGACGAGATGACGCGGACGGCCCGGCGCATCACGGCCGAGGACCTCTCTCAGCGGATCCCCGTGCGCGGCACCGCCGACGAGCTGGACCGGCTGGCGGAGACACTCAACGGCATGCTCGTCCGGCTCGAGAGCACGGTGGTCCAGCTTCGCCGCTTCACGGCCGACGCCGCCCACGAGCTGCGCACGCCGCTCACCGTGCTCAAGGGGGGCATCGAGGTCGCGCTGCGCGCCGAGCGTTCGGGGGACGAATACCGGTCCGTGCTCGCCTCCAGCCTGGAAGAGGTCGAGCGCGTGAGCCGCCTCGCCGAGGACCTGCTCCTGCTCTCGCGCCTCACGGCCGGCGTCGAGGGCGAACGGACGCGCGTCGATCTCGAGCCGATCGTCCTCGAGGTGTTCGACCTGGGCAGCCGACTCGCGCGGGAGACCGGCGTCTCGCTCCGGCTGGCCGGCGCGGAGCCGGCGGCCGTCATCGGCCAGCCGCGCTCGCTCTGGCGGGCGCTCATGAACCTGGTGGACAACGCGGTCAAGTACACGCCGGCCGGCGGCAAGGTCGAGCTCACGCTCACGCGCCGCGACGGCCGCGCGGAGCTCTCCGTGCAGGACACCGGCCCGGGGATCGACCCTGCGCAGCTCGGGCGGATCTTCCAGCCGTTCGTCCGGCTCGACGACGCGCGGGCCCGCGTTCAGGGCGGCGCGGGTCTCGGGCTCGCCATCGCCCGGTCGATCGTCGTCGCCCACGGCGGGGTGCTGGACGTCGAGAGCACGCCAGGCGCCGGCTCTCGCTTCATCATCCGTCTCCCGCTCGCCCCCGAGCCGGCCTGACCCGCCCGCCGGTTCCAGGCCGGCGTTCTTAAGAAGATTCTCATGTCCATCTCACTGCGCTCTCATGCTGGCCCGCTATCTTCCGTGCAGACGATCGCAAGTCGTACATCGACGTCGACATCGAGGAGGAGCATGGCATGAGCAGATTCTTCCGGAATCATCGAGGGAAACTGGCGATTACTGCCCTCGTCGCCCTGGCGCTGGCCACCGGCGTCGGGCTCGGTCCGCATCTCGGCTTCACGGCGAGCGCACGCACGCCGTTGTGGAGCGAGCGGACGGTGGACGTGGCGGCAGCGCCGGCGGTGGGGCCCAACTGGGTGGAGCTGGTCAGCAAGCTCAAGCCGGCGGTGGTGAACGTCAGCACGAAGCGGATGGAGGCCCGGCCTCACATGAGGAGCCCGTTCGGATCGGGTGATCCGTTCGATCAGTTCTTCAGGGAGTTCGGCGATCAGCCGCGGCGCAGCGTGCGCAGCATGGGGTCGGGATTCGTCATCAACGCCAACGGCCACATCCTCACCAACAACCACGTGGTCGACGGCACGACGGAGATCATGGTCAAGCTCTCCGACGGGCGGGAGCTGAGCGCGAAAGTGGTCGGGCGCGATCCCAAGACCGATCTCGCGCTGCTGAAGGTCGACGCCACCGGGCTTCCCACCATCGCGCTCGGAGACTCGTCGGAGCTGAAGGTGGGCGAGCCGGTCATGGCGATCGGCAACCCTTTTGGGCTCGAGCAGACGGTGACCACGGGCATCGTGAGCGCCACGGGCCGCGTGATCGGGCAGGGGCCGTACGACGATTTCGTCCAGACCGACGCGTCGATCAATCCCGGTAACAGCGGCGGGCCGCTCATCAACGCGCGCGGCCAGGCCATCGGCATCAACGCGGCGATCTTCAGCCAGACGGGTGGCTCGGTCGGCATCGGCTTTGCCATCCCGAGCAATCTGGCGAAGACGGTGGTGACGCAGCTCGCCGACACCGGCCACGTGTCGCGAGGCTGGCTGGGTGTGTCGATCCAATCGCTCACGCCCGAGCTCGCCAAGAGCTTCGGCCTGACCGAGACGACGGGAGCGCTCGTCGGGAGCGTCACCGATGACTCCCCGGCCATGAAGGCGGGGATCAAGGCCGGCGACATCATCACGGAGTTCGACGGCCACAAGGTGGCCCGCTCGGAGACTCTGCCGCGCCTCGTGGCGGAGACTCCAGCCCGTCGCGAGGTGCCGGTGACCGTGCTGCGCGACGGCAAGACCATGAAGCTCACCGCGAAGGTGGCGAAGCTCGACGAGCCCGACCAGAAGGTCGCGAGCGATGCGAGCGAGAAGGGCAAGCTCGGCGTGGCCGTCGAGCCGGTGACGCCGGCCGTGGCCCGAGAGCTCGGTCTCAAGGAGACCCGGGGCGTGGTGGTGAGGCGCGTCGAGGACGGCGGCCGCGCCGCCAACGCCGGCATCCGCTCGGGCGACGTGATCCTCGAGGTCGATCGTCAGCCGGTCA
>Ga0209157_1000996_pt1 | contig 23766 bp, 27 predicted proteins | sample GraSoiAngelo_135_FD_185892 | JGI IMG/M metagenome (GOLD analysis project Ga0209157, IMG submission 185892) | Grasslands soil microbial communities from the Angelo Coastal Reserve, California, USA - 14_0929_05_40cm (SPAdes) (version 2) | ecosystem: Environmental > Terrestrial > Soil > Grasslands ...
GCCGCGGCCGTTGGTGTACGAGCTCGCTGGCCACGACGACGTTCGTACGGTCCAGCAACAATTCCTCGCCGCCGATCGGAATCTAGAGTTCCAGCAGAATCTCGCTCGGTCTTCACTCCGGGGGATCGTTTTGCCCTTGAGACCTGTTCCAAACGTCCGGCCGGGTCAGGTCCAACGAATCGACTGACTGCTCTATGTGATGCCGTGGCCCGTCGGTGTCCGACTGTGACCACCTCTGTCACAGCAACCTGCGACAGTTGCGACCTGATGATCGCGCACGCTTTGGCCGCTTGGGTGCCACGACGATCGCGACGACGTTGCAGCGGGGGCCGGCCACCCAGACGGCGCATCTCGCCCGTGCGGGCGGTGACAGAAGGCTGATCCTCGGGCTAAACGTAGGGAATCGCAGGGACGGTCACGGTCGACGTGTCACCATTTCGAGGCATTACGCGTGACCGATCCTCACGGCTATCCTTCGGCTCGATGACCAACCAAACCTCAGCCGGCTCACGCTGACGAAGGCATCCTTGATCCGCTCGCGCAGATGTCACGCTATGATTGTGACGATGGCGGCCCGGGTAGCGACGAACCTCAAACTCGATGCAGTTCAACTCCGCCGGCTGAAGCGACTGGCCCTGGAGCGCGGCGTCAGCCTGTCGGCGCTCTTCCGGGAACTGATCGCTGACTACCTGGCTCGGGTGAGCACCCTGACCGGTAGGAACTGGCGCGCCGATCCGTTCTTCCGGGTTGGTCGCCGGCCCGGCCGGTCGAGGCGCGCGAGCGTCGCCGAGAATCATGACCGCCAGCTCTATCGGGCACGGCACTGAGTCCTTCCCGAGAGTCTTCGTCGATACGTCGGCCTTCTACGCGCTGGAGGACGCGAGCGACCGATACCGCCGCGAGGCGCGCCTTATCCAGCGCTGGTGTCTCAGGCAGCGACCACGACTCTTCACGACCGATCACGTCATCGACGAATCGATCACGCTGATATGTCACGGAAATCAGACAGACGAGCTATCGTGGGCGTGGTGATAGCCTGCCGGCGTGACGTACGAGTGGGACCCGGCCAAAGCAGCGGCGAACGTCCGGAAGCATCGCGTCTCGTTCGAGGAGGCCGCGTCCGTGTTCCTCGACCCCGTGGCGCTCACCTTTCCGGATCCGGATCACTCGAAAGACGAGGATCGAGCAATCACGATCGGCCGGTCCGCACGACAGCGGGTGCTCTTCGTGGCGCACACGGAGCGGGAGGACCGCATTCGAATCATCAGCGCGCGGGTCGCAACCCAACGGGAGCAACGACAGTATGAGGAAGGGATTGAATAAGGGACGCGGTGACGACCTCCGTCCGGAATATGATCTCGCACGTCTGAAGGGTGGCGTACGGGGCAAGTACTACCGCTGGGCGAAGGCGGGGACCAACCTGGTTCTCCTCGAACCCGACGTTGCTCGTGCGTTTCCGGATAGCGACTCGGTGAATCGAGCGCTGAGATTGCTGCACGACGTGGCGACGAAGAGCTCCGGGCGAACGCGGAGGGCAGCCAACGGCCGCCGGCGAGCGACGGGTTAGGGTGACGAGCAGGGCGACCGGTCAAAGACTGAACGATCGCGCAACGTGGCGGCGATGGGCTGGACGACATTCGAAACGGCGGACCGCTAAAGCTGGCCGTCGGTAGCTTCGACGCCTTCAGGGCGGCGGATCAAAGCCTCGAGCGTTCAGCAGAACCCAGACGCCTCGTCGTTCACGTGGCCGCCGATGAACCGGATCGAGTCGCTACGGTACCCTGATTCCTGCCCTGCTTCGAACTCTCGAGACCCTGGCACCCAGACAACTGGCGAACTGTGACCACCCCTGTCACAGCAACCTGCGACGGTTGCGATGTGATGATCGCGCACGCTTTGACGGCTTGGGTGCCACGACGATCGCGACGACGTTGCATCGTGGGCAGCCGACCCACGCGACGCGGATGGTCACGCGGCGTCGGGCGTCGACCGGCTTCGCCGCCTCGACGTGTCCGCACGGGAAGCGGTAGTTCCTGGCGGCTGACTGCTTTGCGTTCATCGGACTCGGCGCGGTGCCTCTCATGAGTCCCTCCCGGCCTCTGTGTGCGGGAATCATGCAGCGCTGCCGTGACAGGGAAGGTCACAGTGCCCGCCTACTCGCATAGCCGGCTGTCGCTCTACGAGACGTGCCCGCGCCAGTACCGCTACCACTATCTGGATCGCATCGAGCCCCCGGACGAGGCTGAGGCGATCGAGCTCTTCGTGGGCAGCCGTGTCCATCAAGCCCTGGAGGCGCTGTACCGGGAGCTCATGCGGGGCCGCCGGCTGACGCTCGAGGAGCTGATCGCCACGTTCCGTCACCACTGGGAGCAGGAGTGGCCGAAGACCATGCGGTTCCCACGTCCGGACGACGAGCCGGCGTCGTACCGAGCCCTCGGCGAGCGGTGCCTCGCCGACTACTACGCGCGATACCAGCCGTTCGATGGCGATCACACCATCGCCGTCGAGCGACTCCTGGTCTTTCCGCTCGATCCGGAAGGCGAGGTTCAAGTCCAGGGATACGTGGACCGGCTCTCAGTGGGCGCCGACGGCGTGTGGAGGATTCACGACTACAAGACGGGCAAGTATCTCCCCACGCAGCAGCAGGTCGACGCGGACCGCCAGCTCGCGCTCTACGAGATCGGCGTGCGCCACGCCTGGCCCGACGTGCGCGAGGTCGAGCTGGTCTGGCACTACCTGGCGCACGACGTCGAGCTCAGGTCACGGCGCAGCACAGACGATCTGGCGCAGGTCAGGGCCGGCGTGCTGGAGCTCGTGAAGGTCGTCGAGAGCGATCAGGAGTTCCGCACTGCTGTCGGCACTCATTGCGGCTGGTGCCCGTACCGCGCGATCTGTCCCGCCTGGTCACATCTCGTCGCGACCGAGCAGCTGGCGCCGCAACGCTTTGCCGAGGACGCCGGCGTTCAGCTCGTCGATCGCTATGCCGGGCTCAAGGCCGAGCAGCGTCGCATCGACGCGGAGCTGGAGACGGCGCACGGCGATCTCGTTCGCTTTGCCGAGCAGGAATCGCTGGAGCGGGTGAGGGGAACCGAGCACGTGGTGATGGTGAAGCACACGAGCGCCCTGCGATTTCCGTCAAAGGACGACGAGGCGCGGCCAGCGCTCGAGCGCTTCGTGAAGGATCACGGGCGATGGGACGAGGTGTCGGAGCTCAGCCTGCGAGCGCTGGCCAAGACGCTGGAGCTTGGGCGGTGGCCTCAGGCACTGGTCGACGGCCTTCGGAGCTTCGCAACGCGAGTGAACGGTGTGCGCGTCCGGCTGGCGAAGCTCGAGCCCGAAGACGAGTGACTTCTCTGGGAGACACGCTCCAGCTGGAATCACAGGCCGAAGTCTTCCTTGGGAAGGTCGAGGGTCTCGCACCAGTTCAGGATGGTCGCGGGCTCGAGACGTCGATCGTCGCGCAGGTCCGGAAGGACGACGAATGGCCTGTCGTCACCGCGTGTGAGGTAGTAGAAACGCAACAGGCCTTTCGGGCCTTCTGCGAGACTGGGTGAATGTCGGAGCTGGACGCCGAGTTCCTTGGCTCTCCGGATGAACTCACCGAGCGTGACGCTCTCGGAGAAGCCGGGCACCAGGCTAACTTACCGCGGCGACTCGAAGCTCCTTCAGTTCGGGTGCCGGAAGATTCCGCGCAGCATGAGAGATTGCACGCACGGTGACTTCAGTGGGCTGGAGTTTCAAAGGAGAACGCTTGAACAGTTCCCAGTGTTCGTCTGCGGCTCGCTTCAAGCCTTGAAATGGGCGTCGTCCGAGCTCAGCGCCAACGGCGATATGGCCGACGACGGTACGCTGAATCTCGAACGCCAGATCGCCGAGGGTTTCGGCTTGGGTCACGAAATCATATTCCAGACACCGGGCCGACCAGCCGTGCTCGCCCTCGAGCAGCAGGAAGTTGAGCTCCAATCTCTCCGCCATGATGGCAAGTCTACACTACGGCGATGAGCCGCGCAGAGCGGCACGCCCCCTAGATCGTGATCAGGTTCGGCCTCATCCACCGTCGCAGCGCTTCGACGCGGAAGCGCACGGCGGGTGCCTGGGGGACGTTTTCGACGGTGACGATCTGGTTGTCGACGAGGGGTTTGAGGGCGGCGCGGAGGACCTTCTTGTCCTGCCAGGGCCCGGTGAGATCCGACGTCAGGACGGGCGCGCCTTCCTCCTTGACGGTCTCGGCGAGGTGGCGGAGCAGCGCGAAGGCGAACTCGTCCTTCTCGACATCCTGGTACAGCAGGTAGAACTGAGGACGGCAGCCGGGATCCTTGATGATGTGGGCGAACGTCTCGTCCACGAACGCGCGGTCGACCTTGGGAACGCGACCGAGCACCCACCGCTCGAAGATCCGATGACAGAGGAACTGGAGCCAGAACGGATGCCGGCCGGTCAGGAACAGGATCCGCTGCTTGGCCGCGTCGTCGAAGTGCAGCCAGGCATCGCCGCGATCGATGATCGGCATGGCGGCGGACTCCTCGAGCGGGCCGAGCGTGATGATCTCGAAGAGCCGCCCGAGGTTGATGTGCTTGATCGGTTGGAGCTCGAAGAACGTCGGCCGGCAGGCGACGACGATGCGGAGCCCCAGCGCCTCGTCCTTGCAGAGCGACTCGATGAAGCTGAAGAACGTCTTGTGCTTGGGCTCGACGAGCGCCTCCGCGATCTCCTGGCACTCGTCGAAGAACAGGATGGTCTGCTTGCTTCGCCGCCGGTTCTCCTTCAGGGCCTGCATGAACAGCCGCCGCTGGTCGACGATGGCCCCCGACGCTTCCGCCTCGCGGAAGGCGCCGCGAACTTTATCCGCTTTTGCCTCGGCCGGCGCGTCCGAGAGCTGGCCCAGCAGCTCTTTCGTGACGTCTTCGTCCTGCTTGAGGCCTTCCTGCCAGAGACGGCGGAAGTCGAATTTCAGCACGGCCGCGGTCTTGTTCTCCCCGACGTGACGGGCGATGCTCTCGAGTGCGAGCGACGATTTGCCCGTCCGCTGGAGGCCCTGGATGGCGACCGGCCGCGCCGGATCGGCGACGAGGGCGCGCCTGATGATCTCCAGCTCGCGGCTGCGCCCGTAGAACGCCTCGCCGGTGACGGTGTAGGTGTACTGGTACGGGCTGTCGGTCACCGTGACTGCGCTGGCGCTGGCCGTGGCGCTGGCCGCTTTCGCCGAAGCAGGCTGGGGCTCGGGGGCTTGAGCTTGTGAGGCCGGCGTGTCGGAGGGCGCCAGCGTGGCCGGATCGATACGCTGAAGCTTCCACAGCTCGGCCAGCGCGAGCATCGCCTGCTTGTCGAGTTTCATGTGACGGTGTTCCGCCGGGGTGTCGACTTCCCACGAGAACTTCTCGAGATGTTTCTTCACCTGGTCGGCGCGGACGAAGATCTTGAAATACGGATGCATCGGGACGCTCGCCGGAGGCTTGGGGTGGGAGATCGCAACGACGGGGAAGACCTTGAACTCGGACTTCTTGTCGAGAAAGATGTCGGCGAGCTCGCGGGAGAGAAAACGATCGCGCTGCAGCAGGAGATAGTGACCGACGCGATCGCACTGCTCAAGGGCCTGGAGCACGGGGTTGTGGAGCTGGCGGCCGTCGGTGAGCTCCCAGTCCGAGTCGAGGTGGGCGCGACGGACGTTCCAGTTCTTCGCCTCGACGTTGAAGATGCCATCCTGCTTGAGCACGAGAAAGTCGACCTGGAAATCGCCACCCTGAAGCTCCACGAACACGTAGAACGTATCGGGGAGCTGGGTGAGCCAGCGGAGCACGGTGCGGTCGACCGGTTTGCGCTCTAAATGAGAACCAAAGAATTTGGCCATGGTGCCCTCGGGTGGGTGATCGTCAGCCCTCCGGTCAAACTGCGCGTCTTCTCTAACGTGGCACCTGTTCCGCGGTATTGAGAAGCTTTTTGTGGGGCTCAAGGTCCTCAGCGTTTCACGAGTCACCGGCGTGGCACGTCAGAGCGGCATTCGTGTCGCGTCAGTGACATGACAAAACAACGTAACTCCTGAAAGAGTCCTGTCTTCGCGCGTACGGCGTCTGGCGTGGTGCTTGCTTCGGCTGATCCATGGATGAGATGGAAGCGCCGCGACACTGTCGCACCTCACCCGACGGCGATCATCACCGAAGGGTCTGAGTTGGACGGTAAAAGCTCGTTCAACGGAACGGTGATCCTCAACGGCCGAGCCAAAGGTGACGTCCATGCCACCGGAACGCTGATCATCGGTGAATCCGCCTTCATTGAGGCCCAGCTCCGGGCGCCTGTCATCGTGATTGCCGGACACGTCGTCGGTAACGTCGCGGCAACGGAGCGCGTTGAGTTTCGGCGCAGCGCCCACGTCGTCGGCGATCTGGAGGCGCCGGTCTTTGTTATTGAAGCGGGTGCGGTCTTCGAAGGACGAACAACCAGGCCGACACCCGAGGGTCCGGAGAGCGGCCGCTTGTAGCTTCGTACGCACGTTTACAGGTCTGCGAGCCCTACCGCCACCCCGTCAGCAGAAACACCCCGAGCACGATCAGCACGGCACCCACCACGACCCGCCAGCCCACCTTGCCTGCAGCGCCCGGAAAGAGCAGCGCGAGCAGGAGCACGAAGAGCGGCGCGACCCCGGCCAGCGGAGTGACCACGCTGACCTCGCCGAGGCCGAGCGCCATCAGGAACAGGAGCACGCCGGTGTTCTCGCAGGCGCCGGCTCCGGCGAAGTAGAGCAAGCTGCGGCGGTCGCAGCGCAGCGCTCCCCAGTTGCCCGTGGCCAGGACGAACGTGGTCGAGGTGATCATGGCGGCGGCCATGTTGACGGCGGAGCCGAAGAGCGGCCCGGCGTGGAAGAGGCCGAGCTTGCGGATGATCGCCACCACCGCGAAGCACGACGCCGAGACGAACGGATAGACGAGCTGCCGGGGAGCAAAGCCCACGTGCCTTCCGCTCTGCGAGAGCAGGACCGTCCCGAACACGATCACGAGCGTGCCCATGACGATGGGCAGCGTGACGTGCTCGCCCAGCAGGAGAATGGCGAGGCCGGTGGACATCAGCGGCGTCAGGTTGCCGATGGAGGCGGCGACCGGCGCTCCTACCTTCTCGATGGCGATGACCCGGAAGAGCCGCCCGCCCGTCGTGCCGAGCGCCCCCGAGAGAACGAAGTACGGCACGGCGCGCCAGGAATAGGCCTCGCGCGGAACGAACAGGAAAACTGCCGACCAGAGGCCGATGACGCCGACCAGGACGTTGATCCAGAAGCCGGCGTAGAAATTCGAGCGGCGGAGCCCGCGCTGGATCAGGATCGTCGCGACTGCCGAGCACAGTGCGCTCGTCAGCGCCATCACGTGGGGGGAGGGGGCCAACGCAGGCGCCGCGGGCTATCGAGCCTTCAGCGTCGGACCGAGTAGCGCGGCGAGGGCAGGCGCGGCAATGGCGAGCGGCGTTGGTCGCACGAGACTTCATTACCACGTTTCGAGGACGTCCGACGCGCGGCGCTAGGCCATGGCAGCCATGACGGCGATCGGGCCAGCCAGGGGAGTGACGCTACAAGCCGCTCGCCTTCCACTCCGGGTTCGGCTCGGCGGGATCCGGCGTCAGCCCGGCCCCTCGAACGCCCTGGATCGCGCAGTATTCGTCCTTGTCCGACGTGTCGCCGCTGATGCCGACGGCGCCGATGGCGGCGCCGCGCGTGTCCAGGATGAGCACGCCGCCGGGGACGGGGACGAACTCACCGCCCGAAGCCCCGACGACGGCGGTGACGAAATTGGGGCGGTTGCTCAGGCGCTGAGCGATGGTGCGAGACGGAATGCCCATGCCGAGCGCGCCGCGAGCCTTGCCCTGAGCGATCTCCACTCGCAGCAGCCCGCAACCGTCCTCGCGCTTGAAGGCGACCAGGTGACCACCCGAGTCGAGCACGGCGACCGCCAGCGGCAGGAGATTCTCGGCACGCGCGGCGCGGAGGGCGCCGTCGACGATCGTGCTCGCACTCTCGAGCGTGAGGCTGGAGACGACGTCGCGCAGGAGCCTGTCCATGGCGCGACCTTATATATGGTCACGATATATATGGTCACGATGCGGCTGCGCAACCCCTGACGCGGAACTGAGGATTTGTTGTCCGGAGTGTTCTCGGTCAGAATGGGCTGGCATGAGGCTCGCGCTCGGTGTTGCGGTCCTCACCCTCCTCGCAACCGGATGCGCCTCCAGCGGCTCGCTGACGACTCGCGATGAGGTCATCCGGAAGATCCTGCCGTCGACCGTCCAGCTCCGGTGTGAGCGCGAAGGGGGCGGACGGCGGTCGGCCTCCGGCGTCGTGGTCGCCTCGGACGCGGTCACCCGGCGCTCGTGGATCGTGACGGCGCGCCATTTTCTCGAGCCGCCGACGACCCAGCAGATCCACCTGACCGCTCCCGGCCGCAAGGACCGGACGAAGCTCGTGGTCGTGGCGTCGAGCCCGGACGCCGACGTCACGCTGCTGGTAGCCGAGGGCATCGTGCTGCCGGCGGTGAACCTCAAGGAAATCGCCAAGCTCGGTGACGACGTGTGGGTGCTCGCGTTTCCCTGGGGCCGCCGGCTCACCGTCGTGGGCGGCGTCGTGAGCCAGATCAGCGCCGATGCCGGCGACGACGCGTTCGAAGGCCCCGCGCGCATGATCGACGCGTCGGTCAGCTATGGGGCCAGCGGTGGCGGCGTGTTCGATGCGAGGACAGGCGAGCTGATCGGAATCATCGAGAGCTATCGCACGGCGCGGGTCGGCACGACGCCCCCCCAGGTCATCGAGGTCCCGGTGCCGGGAGAGACCACCCTGGTGTCGTCCTCGGCCATCGTGCGGTTGATGAAATCGTCGGACGTGCCGGCGGAAGCGCCGAAATAACCGGGGCGCCGAAATAAAAGCGGGCATGTCCGCCTGGACATGCCCGCTCGCTCGTTTCTGGCGTCGCTACTTTACTTCGACGAGGGTCGCGACGTTCTTCCCGTCGCGCTCCTCGAAGGTCACCTTCACCTCGTTGCCCTCGCGGAGATCCTCGATGGCCACACCGTCGGCCACGGTCACGCGCATCCCGTTGTCGAGCACCAGGGTCCGGTCCGACGTGTCGACCGCCTGGATCTTGCCTTCCATTTCAGCAGCCCAGGCGCCGACCACCGAGAACATCAGCAGAACTGTCACGACGGCACACAGCCACTTCGCCATCACGCGTTCCTCCTTGCGCGGGGCGCAGGCCCCGCTGTCCGAAAGTCTACTGATGCCAGCACGCGTCTTCAACAAAAGCTCACGCGCTCTGCGGCGGTTTGCTCCAGGCCCAGTCCAGGAGCCGCCGGATCAGCGACACGCCGCGGAGCTGTCGCGCGAGGACCGACGAGCGAATCTCGACGGTGAGGGTCTTGGCGAAATCGAGGATGGCCTGGTTCACACGCTCGGGCACCTCGAGGAGCAGCATGTGGCCGGCGCCCTCGATGATGCCGAGCCGGGCGCGGGGGATCAGCGTGCGAAGCTGCTCGGAGAGCTCCGGCGGCGTGAGGCGGTCACGGCTGCCGCACAGGACCAGCGTGGGAACGTCGATCTTCGTCGCCTGTTCGCTGAGGTCCATGGCCCGCGCCGCCTGCACGTCGGTGAGGATCGTTTCCGGCGGACAGGATCGGAGCTCCTGCATTCCGATGCTGACCGCGCCCATCGGCACGCCGGGCGCGAACAAGAGCTTCTGGGCCATCGAGAAGAAGAGAATTCGCCGCAGCGGCCCGGGCAGGAATGCGAGCAGGCGTTCGCCGGGACTCTCGACCCGGGGAAGTTTCGCGCAGCTCGCGAGGAGGACGAGGCCGGTCACGATGTCGCGCCGGCGCGCCGCCAGCGCCATCGCGACGGCGCCGCCGAGCGAGTGCCCGGCCACCATGACCGGTCGAGGGATCACGGCCGTGAGGAACTTGGCCACGGTGTCGGCGTACGTCTCGACGCTCGCGTTCGGGATCGGATCCGATTTCCCGTGCCCCGGCAGATCGATCGCCATCACGCGGAACGCGTCGCGCAGGCCGAGGAGCTGATTCACCCAGTAGCCCGCGCTCACGCCCGAGCCGTGGATCAGGAGCAGCGGTGTTCCGGAGGCTGGATCTCCGGCGGTCAGACACGAGATGCGACGGCCATCGAGCTCGACGAAGCGACGAAGGATCGTCATGCGAATTGTGAATAGCGTCGTGCAGCAACAGCGATGCCACGCGCGGCAAACGACGAAAAACAACGACCTCCGTGATGTTTGAGCGCCGAGCGCGGATCGGTAGCGACGCCCTCATGACACATCGCCCTGACACGCTGACAGCGGGATGCCGGCTGTCGCGAGAACGTCGCCGACGCGTCACCGTCACGCCACGATCGCCGGGTCGATGCGCATGACGACGTAGCCGGCGACCGCACCCGCTCCGAACCCCGGCGCGAAGATGCGCATCGGACGATCGATGATGCCGTCGCGGACGGCGTCGCGGATCGCGATGGGGATGCTCGCCGACGACGTGTTGCCGACGCGCTCGATGTTGAAGTAGAGGCGCTCGGGCTCGATGCCGGCCTGCCGCGCCAGCTCGGTGACCATCGTCTTGTTGGCCTGGTGGGGCACGACGAGGTCGATGGCCTCGAGCAGCGAGCCCGCGGCGCCGTCGGGATGGGGTAGGGCGCGCAGCTCGTCCATCATCTGCGTGAGATAGCGACCGACCAGCGCCCGCACCTCGGGCCCGAGGACCGTGATGTGGTTGTCGAACGCCGGGTTCGGCCACACGATGGCATCCACTTCGCTCATCGGGCCGCTCGCGTAGGTCTGATACCACTCGACGTCGGCCGGCTGGCCCGCCGGCGCCGGCCCGACGACGAGCGCGGCGGCGCCGTCGCCGAAGATCATGCGTGACGTGCGCACGGTGCCGATCTTATCGGAGAACTTCTCGCCGCAGACCACCAGCACCGGGCGCTCCACTTCCTGCAGCAGGCGCACCGCCTCGGCCAGCCCGTATGGTAGGCCCGCGCACGCGGCCACGAGGTCGTACGAGGCGTGGGTCTGGAACATCCCGAGCTGACCGGAGAGCCAGGTGGCCAGCGACGGCATCGTCTTCGTGTTCGTGCACGAGCAGAACACGACGGCGCCGATCTCCTCCGGCCGCCGGCCCGATTTGGCGAGCGCTCGCCGGGCCGCGATGAGCGAGATGTGGTCCAGGTCGAGCTCGGTGTAGCGCCGCTCCTCGATGCCGGTCTTGCGTCGGATCGCCTCGGCGGTCATCGGCGACCAGCAGTACGCGGCGTTGCGAATGAGATCGTCGTTGGCGCAGACGCACTCGCCCACGTAGACGTCGAGCGCCTCCAGCCGGGGCTGGACGGCGAAGCGCGCGCGCACGTTGACCGGCGGAACGGGCGATTTCGGCGGCCGCGGATCGACGAGCACCGATTGCACGCGACGCACGTGGCGCCCCGACTTGACGCGACGGATGAAGCTCAGCACCTCGTCGTTGCGAGGGGAGAAGACGACGACGTAGTCGTCGGGCTCGAGCCGGCCCACCTCGCAGAGGCGTGTCCGCGAGCGGTCCCATCGGTACTGGTTGTGGAGCACCATCGCCTGGCGCAGCAGCGCTTCCATCTCGGGCACGGGGTGGAGGCACTCGACGATGTCGTCGTGGGCGTAGCCGGGATAGTCGGGGTCCCAGGTGAGGAGCTGATAGGTCAGGTTCTTGGGATTCGCCAGGATCTCGGCCGGCGTCGGCTTGATGGCCGGCAGCTCGGCGCCCGCCCACTTCTTGTGGCGGAAGACGTCGAGCAGGATGCGGAAGACCTTGTCCTCGGCCGCCTCGTCCCACGTCGGCCGGAGCGCGCGATAGCCGCCTTCCACGGTGGCGGCGGGCTCGGCGCCGTCCCACGGCGTGAAGACGGGAAGGAACACGTCGTCGCGCAGCCGCGGCACGTCGCGCCATCGCGTGGGACGCTTCTCGTACATCGTCATCGCGTAGCGGTTCACCCAGAAGAGGTTCAGCGCCAGGTCACGCAGCAGCTCGTAGCGACTCGTGTAGTCGCCGGCGTCGACCTTGCTGACGATGTCGTTCTCCGACGGCGCTTTCTCCTCGAAGTCGCGCCGAATCACGACGGCGAACTGGTCGAGCGTCTCGAAGACCGAGAAGTCGAGCTCGGGGAAGAAGCTGAACGGAAACACCATGCGGCCGTACCGATTGATGACGAACGGTTTCATGCCTTGACGCCTCCGACGCGCGCTCAAGTGCATTCGCCCTGCCAGATCTCCACGGCGATGCTTCGATGTTCGGCACGTGCGAGCCGAGGTCGAATGTTTCTCGATCGATAGAGGCCGCGAGGCGTCGCGACGTGTGCGCGCGTCGGCGCTGCGCGCTGCCAGGAAAATCAGCAGCGCGCTGGGATTTTCAGCAGTTCCGTGCGTCTTCCGAGACGAAGACCGCTTTGCTAGACTCCCGGCATGAAGAAAGCTTTTGCCGTCCTGGTCGTTCTCGCGATGTTCCCGGTGGGAGGATGCGCGTCTTCCTCTCCAGCTCCGCACCCGAGCCCTCGTACGTTCGACAACGTTCGGCGACTGGCGATCGTCGCCTCGGGAGAAACCCGCTTCGCGGTGCTCGAGCACAGCAGTGAGCCCGGGCGTACGTTCGACGAGATACTGAAGTGGAACCCGTACCGGGCGGTGCTGGCGCCGATCATGCGGCTGGTCCACCAGGGCATCAACTGGGCGCTCGAGAGTGACCGGGTGTCCGCCGCCTCGCACCATGTCGATCGCCTCTCTCCGCGAACGGTGGTCACCGACGCGCTCGCGAGGGCGCTCGAGGCGAGCGGGCGCTTCGATCAGATTCGTACGCTGGAGCGCGAGCCGGTCGGAGAGGATCGGCGGCGCACGGACGCCATCGTGCGGGTGACCGTGCCGGCCTGGGGGCTGGTTCGAGTCCGTGAAGGTGAGCCCGATCTCTTGTCAGCCTTTGCCGACGTACGCGCGCAGATGGTGTTGCGGGGAACGGGCGTCGTCGTGTGGGAAGACAACGAGGACGTGACCAATCCGGAGCGTCTTCCCCTCGAGGCCTTCACGAAGGATCGAGAGTTCACGCGGCATGAGCTCACCGAGGTGCTGGAACGAGCAGGCCAGCGGCTCGCCAGCGAGCTGCTCTATGCGCGGGGTGCGGGCCGGTGAGGCATGCGGCGTTCGCGATTCTCCTGGTGCTCTCCGCGTTCTTGACCAGTGGCTGTCGTTCGGGCTCCTCCGGGCTCGACGTTCGTTATCCCGAGGCCGGTGCCAATCGGGCCATGCTGGCGTTCGTCGCGCCCCGGCGAATCGAGGTCAGCGCGGTCACGGACCGACGCATGGATATGAGCCGCATCGGATACAAGCCCAAGAGCCGGGCCAACATCGTGACGGCCCGCCCCGTCACGGACATCGTGCGTGAGGCGCTTGCCGTGGAGCTCAACACCAACGGCCACACCGTGGTCGCCGACACGAGGGACGCGGTCCTCGTCGCCGCCGTCGAGGAGTTCCTGGCTCGACGTCGTCGTCGGCTATTCGACGACGCAGTACGTCGGGAAGGTGGCCATCGCGCTGGCGGTGGCCGACGGACGCAGCGGAGATACGCTCGTGACCCGGAGATATGTCGGGATCAAGCGACGTCAGGCCGACGCCGATACCGAGAGCGCCTGGCGTGAGGTGATGGATGCTGCCCTCGCCCGGACCATGCACGATCTCGCCACCGATCCGGAAGTGGTCGCGGCGCTGGGTCGAGTGCCGAGCACCGGGCCGCCGCGCTGAGCTTGAAGACGACGATCGTCTCCGCCTGCGCGCTCGGACTCGCCATCGCATCTCCGGCGTGGGGTCAGCTCGACAAGCTGCTGAAAGAGGCCCTTCCTCCGACCCGGACTCCAGCGGGCGTGGATCTGAGCGAGACGAAGATCACCGCGGGCCTCAAGGAGGCGCTCCAGATCGGAGCTCAGAACGCGGTGAAGGCGACTGGCCGAACTGATGGCTACCTGGCCAACCACGCCATCAAGATCCTGATGCCCGATGAGCTGCGCCGGGCCGAGCGCACGCTGCGCGCGGTCGGCTTCGGCGAGCAGGTCGACGATTTCATTCTGAGCATGAACCGCGCGGCCGAGCGCGCCGCTCCCGCAGCGCTCAGCATCTTCTTCGACGCCGCCAGCGCCATGACCTTCGACGACGCGCGGCGGATCTTGAAGGGCGGCGACACCGCGGCGTCCGACTACTTCAAGACCAAGACGACCGAGAAGCTCACGGTGGCCTTCCGCCCTACGGTGAAACAGGCGATGAACGAGGTCGGCGTGACCCGCCAGTACAAGGCGCTGGCCGACTTCGCCCAGTCGTTGCCGTTCGTCAACGTCGACGCCATCGACCTCGACGCCTACGTGGTGAGCAAGGCGCTCGACGGCCTCTTTCACGTCCTGGGCGACGAGGAGCGGAAGATCCGTACGGATCCCGCTGCCCGCATCACCGGGCTGCTCCGGGACGTCTTCGGCCCGTGACGCTCGCCTATCGAATCAGGGCCGGCGATGGGCGCTCGACGGAGGAGCTGGTGGCGGCCGGCAACTACGGCTATGCCCACTCGTGCGTGACGTCCGACAATTTCCCCGTGCGACCCACCAGCCCGACGGTCCGCGAGATCGTCCTGCTCGCGTTCGATCGCGAGGTCAGCTCCGAGGACGCGATCGCGGAAGCCACGCGTCGCGACCTCGCGCGGCCGGAGTACGAGGATGCGCTCTACTTCGGTGCCGCCTATCCGGACGTGCAGCGCGACCGGCCGGTCGTGTTCCTGCACGAGCCGTGGCTCGGCTTCTTCGGCCGCCGCGACGTCGTCTGCCTCTGGACCAACGCCGGCCGCCGAGAGCTCGGCCTCGTGGGATTCGACGACCCGCGAGCCCGCGACGACCGACTCGCGTTCGTCCGTCGCGACGAGCCCAAGCGCGCGTGATCCGTTGATGGCCACGGGTGCCGGCTGATGGCCGGTGGCCGCATCGCTCTCGGTCTCCAGCTCGTCTTCCTGGATCGTTTCGCGCTGGGGACGTTGCTCTTCCTGGTCGCCCTGGGTCCCGTCGCGCGCTGGGTCTACCCGTCGCTCCTCGTGGGCGTCGTCACGCTCGATGCCAGGGGGGTGGTGTTCGTCACCTGGTTGAGTCTTCTCGCCGCGTGGACGGCCATGATCTCGACGCGCATCGTGCTCGAATACGCGAACGAGCGCTTTCGTGTCCCGCTCCGGGCCCCGAGCTGGCTCGAGCGGAATCAGGTCCTGCTCTTCGGGCTCACCACGGTTCCGCTCCTCGCGACGCTGCTCTCCTCGACGGACGAGCCGTTGCCCGTCGCCGGCCTGGCCGTATCGGCCGGCGCGTTGCTCGCCTTGGCGACGCTGCTCGTGGCGACGCTCGTTCGTGAGCGGCTCACCGACCCGGCGACGGCGCCCCCGAACTTCCTGATGACGACTGACCTCCCGATGATCCGCCGGGCGCGCGACAAGCCGGTCCCGCGCTCCCGCGTGCTCGGGCTGCTCCACGATCTCGCCAGAGCGCTCATGCGCCGCCTGGGCCCGGGCTACGTGGACGAGCACCAGGAACCGCTCGCCGGCCACCTGCTCTCGCTCGCGTTCTTCGCGTGCTTCCTCGCCGTGTACGCATTCGGCTACTTCGCCTTCACACCCGAGCGCGGCCCGGAGCCAGTTCCGGCGCTGGCGTTCGTCATGCTCGTGCTCATCGGGGGAAGCTGGTTTCTCTCCGGGCTCGCCTTCTTCTTCGATCGCTATCGAGTGCCGGTGCTCACGCTGCTCGTCGCGGGCTCGTTCGCGATCAGCTACGCCTTCGACTCCGACTATTACTATCACCGGCTGACCCGCGCCGACCCTGCGCTGCCCGCCGGTCAGCGGGTGGAACGGCTACGATCGCTGGTCACCACCTGGCAGAAGAAGAACACGCCGATCATGACGGTGATCGCCGCCAACGGCGGCGGCATCCAGGCCGCCGCGTGGACGGCGCGCGCCCTCGTGGAGATCCAGCGGCAGTGCCCGGCGTTCGCGCCGTCCGTGTTCCTGGTCAGCGCGGTCTCCGGAGGCAGCGTGGGAGCGATGTACTTCGTGGATCGCTACGCGGCCGTCGGATTTCCGCCCGACCCGAGCGTCCTCGATCGAATCCTCGAGGCGGCGGAGACCTCGAGCCTCGACGAGGCGGGCTGGGGCCTCGCCTATCCGGACCTGCTGCGGGCGTTCCTGCCCTTCGCCGTCTATCCGAACACGATCGATCGCGCGTGGAGCCTCGAGCGGGCGTGGGCGCGCGGGCTGCAGATGGGAGGTCGGCCGCCGTCGACGATGCGAGACTGGGCCGCCGGCATCGAGGCCGGCTGGCGGCCCATCCCCGTGTTCAACGCGACCATCGTCGAGACCGGCGAACGCTTCCTCATCAGCCCGGTCGATCTTCCCGACGGCTGGGGCCGTGTGTTCTCCACGATCTATCCGCACGACACGCTCGACGTCGTTACCGCGGCCCGGCTCTCGGCGACGTTTCCGTACGTGATGCCGATCGCGCGCCGCGACCGTGGCCGCACGGACTTTCACATCGCCGACGGCGGCTACTTCGACAACTTCGGCGTCGCCACCGCGCTGCAGGCGCTCCGCGACGTCGGGCCCATGTACCAGGCGCTCGGCGGGCGGAAGATCGTGCTCGTGGAGCTTCGCTCGGCGGCCGAGCCGAGCCTCGGCGATCCGCGCAGCCATCGCGGATGGTTCTTCCAGACCTTCGGGCCCATCCTGACCCTGCTCAACGTGCGGGCCGGCGCGCAGCGATTCAGGAACGACGTCGAGGTCGCCGACTTCGCCGCCGCGCATCGCGCGCAGGACACCTTCGAGCGGCTCGTTTTCAAGGTCGCGAAGGACGGCCCGCTGTCGTGGAAGCTGACGGAAGGCGACAAGCGGGCGCTCCGGAGGGAATGGCTCGCGCCCGAGAATCAGGCCGAGCTGCGTCGCCTCACGACCCTGCTCGGGTGTTCGAGCTAGCGGCGGATCTCGTCCAGGATCGGCAGGAGGTGCGTTCGGAACAGCGCCGGATTTTCCGACATCGGGAAGTGTCCGATCCCGGGCATCACCGTCGCCCGGGCGCCCTTGATGCGCGACGCCGTGGCGGCCGTGCGCTCGGGCGTGCACGACGAGTCGTATTCGCCCGAGAGCAGGTACACGGGACACCGCGTGGTGTCGATGCGCGGCGAGCGGTCGTCGAAGTGGCCGTCGTACCAGTAGAAGAAGAGATCGCCTTTGAAGACGCCGGGGCCGCCTTGCGTGTACATCCAGAGCGTTTCCCAGCGGAACTCGTCCGGGCTCTGCGGGGCGACCTGGCCGGAGACGAACGCGGCGCTCACCTCGCCCCCGTGGACGTCGGGGCGATGGAGCCAGTCGAGGTCGTAGTACGGCTCGAGCCGATCGGCGCCTTCGAGCGCGATCACCGCGCGAAACTCATCGGGGTGGGTCAGCGCCAGGTGCAGCACCACGCGCCCGCCCATCGAGCATCCCATGACGGCGGGCCGCTCGAGGCCGAGGGCTCGACAGAACGCGCGCACGGTTTCGATGTAGAGCTCCGTCGTCAGCCGGTACTCGCGGTCGCGCCAGCCCACCGGCGGGTTGGACTTGCCGTGCCAGGGCAGGTCGAAGGCGATGACGCGATAGTGGTCGGTGATGGCGCGGTCGCACATCAGGTGGCGATACTGCCGCGCGTCGGCGCCCGCGGTGTGAAGGCAGACCAGCGGAAGGCCGCGGCCCGCCTCTTCCATATAGATGCGGCAGGCGTCCCCCGCGACGTTCATCGTGAAGTAGCGACCGACGATCGGCTCGAACTCAGGCATCGCGCGGCGCTGCCAGCACGTCCTTGAAGTACTGGAGGTTCTGGATCAGCGGCAGCAGGTCGCCGTCGATCTTCACGATCCCCGCGGCCAGCATCGACCAGAGATCGTGGTGGTCGCGCCGGGGCACCGGCTTCCAGAACTCCTCCCACGCCGGCGTCGCCGCGCGGATCGTGAAGCGTCCGGTGCTGGTGGCGAGCCGGCGCGGCTCCACGGACGTCACGCGGCCCCGATCGATCGTCACGACGTACTCCTGATCGCCGACCCCGAGCAGGAACGCGAGGCTCACGTAGCGGCCGCGGCGCACCAGCGCATCGCGGGCATTCACGCGCTCACGGATGTGATCGACGCCCGGGGACATCGCGCGCGATGCTAGGGCCTCGTCCGGGACCTGTCAAACGCGACGGGCGTGTCAATTTCGCTCGTGGCATGCCAAACAGCCCATCGCCGATCGGGCGTGATCACCGCCGAATCAGCAGCTTAGAGCCACGGCCGGAGGCTTGCTACGCGGTAGGTGCTCGTTCGTCTTCCCGGGCACAAGGAGGGGTGAATGTTTGAGCTGATTCATCGAATTCCGGACCCCTGGCGTCAGCTCACCGACGTCCTCATCGCGCCGCTGGCATGGATTCCGGTCATGCAACATACGCTGTGGGACTTCTTCTTCGCTCCCGGTCCCTGGTGGCTCCTGACCGGCAAGTACATCTTCCTGGTGTTCCCGGCCCTGCTCGCCGTCGCCGCGGTCTGGTGCACGCAGCTCTCCCTCTACACGTTGCCGTTCCGCTCGGCCCGCGTGCAGTTCATCCCGACGATGATGCTGACGTGGTGGGATGCCGCGCGCGCCGTCTGGATCTACTGGGTGGGGATGTTCCGGTTCGTCGGCGTGGCCCTGGGATGGGCGGTGACGTTCTCGACCTTCGTGGTGAAGCTCGTGCTCGAGGTGTTCCGCCAGGTCGTCCTCATGCCCTTCACGATGACGGGACGGATGACCCAGACCTACTTCAGGCCGGGCGTGCCGTGGGTGGCGTTCGTGATGCTCGTGTTCTGGTGCGCGCTCGAGGCCGCCATCTTCAGCTACACGCTGATGCCGACCGTCACCGAGCTCCTCACCGACCTGGTCGGCGGCGAGTCGACGGCGCACTACACGACCCCCATCCTCTACTGCTTCCTGCTCCTGCTCGTCATGGGCAGCTTCGCGTGCGTGCAATCGCTGATGGACGCGCTGAAGAAGAAGGACTTCAAGTCCATCATCCAGATGGTGATCGTCGAGCTGTTCGTGATGTTCTTCGAGGTCATGTTCCTCTACCGGGAGCTGATCGACGCCCTGACGCCGTGGATTTCGCAGCAGACGGGCATGAAGATGGGCCTCACGTTCACGCTGGCGCTCTCGGCCTTCGGCTGGATCGGTATCCGTGGCATGACGTGGTTCCTGTTCGGCCAGTACGGAACGCCGCCGATGCTGGCCTTCATCTCGCGCCAGCCGATCGTGGACGAGGACGACCCGCGCCTCGCCGCCGCCGCCGCCAAGCCGGCGCCGGCCTGGTGGCGGCAGCCGGTGGAGGAGCTGAAGAAGGAGATCGACTGGCTCCACGCCAAGAGTGAAGAGCTCCTCGACTACCTGGTGCTGCCGGTCTTGCAAATCGCGGCAGCCGCGCTCAACTTCGGCATGGTCCTGGTCGCCTCCCGCCAGGTGTTCTCGCTGCCGTTCAAGGAAGGCAAGGAGATCACGCAGACGTGGGACATCCTGCAAACCTTGCATCTGCCGCGAAAGCAGGCCACGCTGTGAGCCGCCTGGGCGTCTCGGTCGTGGCGCGCCTGGTCGCGGCCGCCCTCCTGAGCGTCGCCGTCGTCGTCTCGGCCGCCGAGACCGAGGACAACAAGCCGCAACGGTCGACGCTCTTCGTCGGCGTCGACACCAGCGGATCCTTCCGGTTCGCCTACGACGACGCGCTGACCTTTCTCGCGTATTACCTCTACGGCCACATGCACGAGCTCGGGGGCCTCGCGAAGCCGCGCGATCTCTTCGTGACGGCCATCGGAGGCCGGGACAACAACGAGCCGAAGGCCTTCCACCCGATCCACGACTTCAACAACAGGGACGTCAAGCAGATCGAGGCGGATCTCAAGAAGTGGTTCCCGCCGACCGACAACCTCACGGACTTCAACGTGTTCTTCCAGCAGGTCGCGCGCACGGTGAAGGAGCGGAACCTCGTGCTGGCGCCGATCACCCTGATGGTGGTCAGCGACGGTGTCCCCGACGTGCCCGACGGGACGATCAAGTCGGGGTCGCCCGCCTCCTACCAGCGCATCGATCTCAGCCCGCTCGATTACCTCTCGAAGAACGTCACCGTTCGCCTGGCCTACGCGAGCCCGACGGTCGGCAACAACTGGCGAAAGCTCGTGAAGCGAGATCGCGTGCGCTTCTGGGCTGTGGAGTACGACGTCATGAAGGGCTGGCGCGCTCAGATGAAGCCCGACACCGACCTCGCACATCAGGATCGCTTCTGGAAGTGGGTGAGGGACAACGTGGATTACCGCGTGCGCCGCGGGGCCTAAGAAAATGGGGGGCCTCGAAATGGCCCCCCATACCCCCCAACCTTCGGGGCGCACCGGCAAAGCCGGGACGCCCCTCTAATCAAGTGCCTGGTAGACGAGAGCCTTGAGCAGCTTCCGGTAGTACGCGCGCTGCGCCCCGGGGGCCTGGGTCATCAGCACCGCGGCGATCTCCTCCTTCGGATCCACCCAGAAGTACGTCCCGGCGTACCCCGCCCACATGAACTCGCCGGCCGAACCAGGTACGCCGGCGAGGCCCGCCTCGCGGCGGACGGCAAAGCCGAGGCCGAAGGTGTAGCCCGGTGAGCTGAGCAGCAACTCGCCCGGCGTGGTACCGGCGTCGAGGATCTTCTGCCCGAGATGGTCGCTCGTCATCAGCGCCACGGTGTTGCGGCTCAGCACCCGCGCGCCGTTGAGCCGGCCCCCGCCGAGCAGCATCTGCGAGAACGCGAGGTAATCGGCCGCCGTCGACACGCCGCCGGCGCCGCCGGAGTCGTTCTTGGGTGGCTTCGAGACGTCGATCAGCGCGATGGAGGCGCCGGTGATCGGGTCCTTGTCGAAGGGCTGAGCCAGGCGCGTCATCTTCGACGCAGGCACCGAGAAGCCGGTATCGTTCATCTTCAGCGGCTCGAACACGCGCGTCTCGAGGAACTTGCCGAGCGTTGCGCCCGAGGCCGCCTCCACCACGCGCCCCAGCACGTCGACGGCCACGCTGTACTCCCACACGCGCCCCGGCTGTTGCGAGAGCGGCGCCTTGGCCAGGCGATCGACGTATTCCATCGGCGTCATGTCACGCTGGTCGAACGGCTGGGCTTTCGGATCGTAGAAGCCCGTTTTGACGTACGCCTCCTTCACCGGCGCGTTCGTCGTGATCTCGTAGTACGCGAGGCCGGCGGTGTGACGCAGGAGATCCTGGACGGTCGGCTCACGCTCGGCCGGTACCAGCGCGTAGGTGAGCTTCGCGTATGTGGCGTCGGGCCTGGGCACGCTCACCATCAAGTTCTTCATGGGCGGGAGGAACTTCGAGATCGGATCGGTGAGCTGGATCTTGCCGTCCTCCACCAGGATCATCGCGGCGACCGACGCCAGCGGCTTGGTCATCGAGTAGATCCGAAAGATGGTGTCGTTCGTCATCGGCGTTCCCGCGGCCTTGTCGCGAGACCCGACACTCTCGAAGTAGGCGATCTTCCCCTTGCGCGCGACGACGATGACGGCGCCCGGGAGCTGTCCCTTGTCCACCTCGCTCTTGAATGCCGACGTGATGTGGGCCAGACGCTCCGGTGAGAAGCCGACCTGTTCGGGCCGCGCCACCGGCAGGGGCTGGCCCCAGACGACGGCGGCGGAGAGGACGAGCAGCGTCGAGACGACGAGCGCGAGCACTTTCTTCATGGGGCCGCCTCCTGCGAGATCAAGCTGGGATGGGGGGATGCTACTTCAGCGCGGTGGCACGGTAAACCCCTCGGGCCGCCCGTTCGTCAGTAGGTCTGGAGGGCACAAAGGAGGATCGCGATGACCCGACGCGCCAGAGTCGTGATCGCAGTGACCGCTCTAATGTTGCTCAGCAGCGCAGTCGCGTTCGCCGACGGGTGGGGAGGACCGGGCGGGCACCGCGGTGGGGGTGGGGGGTTCGGCTGGCCCGTACTTCGGGCTGTCGGTTTGAGCGACGAGCAGAAGGCTCATATTCGCCAGATCTACGCGGCGCATCGCCCACAGCTCCAGGCGCTCGGCCAGCAGATCCATGCGGCGCGCCAGCAGCTCGGCGACAAGCTGTACAGCGCGACCCCGCCATCGACGGCCGACCTGGCGTCGATCAACCAGCTCCGCGATCAGATGGCCCAGGAGCGACTGGCGATCGCGCTCGCGATCCGCAACGTCCTCACACCCGAGCAGCTAGCCAAGGCCGCCCAGATCCGTCAGCAGATGCAGCAGCTCCGCCAGCAAATGCGAGATCTCAGCAGGCCGACGTCGTAACTCGCCGGCCTTCGCGGCGTCCCTCTCTCGCGTGGGCACGGCGCGGGAGGGGGACGATCCGTAACGCGTTACGCCGAATCGCCCCGCTTCAGCACGCCGACCTCGTAGAGCAGCGCCGCCCGCTTGATCAGGCCGGTGACGACCTGACCGTAGAACTGCGCCATCGAATCGAGGCCCTTGCCGAGGTTCGCCGTGACGAAGTGGGCCTGGGCATCGAGCAGCGGCCGCATCCAGGCGTAGGTCTCCTCGGTGAGCTCCACGACCGTTGCCCCTTTCACCTTGCCGTCGGGGCCGAGCGCCACGGCCACGCGTACCGGGCCGTGGACGGTGTAGTCGGTCAGGAAAATCGCGGCGGCGACCGGGCGGCCCTGGGCATCACGCCCGATGTAGAAGCGGTAGAAGTCCTCCTCGGGAGTCCAGCCCGTCTGCTTCTGGATGGCCTGCCGCTCGGCCGGAGTGAGCCGGACCTCGCGCACGAAGAGCCGCTGGGCGCCGGCCAGTGAACCGGCCAGGACGTCGCGGTCGGAGACGAGAACGACCGGAGGCGTGATGTGAGCAGCCGCGACGCCGACGAGCGTGAGCATCGCGACGACGACTGCGACGTAGCGCACGACCTGGATCATGCACGGGCCTCCTTGGTAAGCCACAGTTGCCACAGCGAGATGAACGTGACCAGGACGTAGCCCAGTGCGAACAGACCACCTCCGACGATCACCAGCACGCTCAGCGGCGGCCAGACGAACCGGGTGAGCCACATGCCGCCGATGTCCATGAGCACGCCGACGAACGGCAGCGCCACGATGAGCGCCTTCGTGCCTTCCCGGAGCGACGCGAAGAGGAAGATCAAGCCAAGCAGGCCGGCGATGAGCGTTTGCCCGAACAAATGCGTATGGCTGGTCTGGATCAGCAGCGGTGTGCGGATCCACACCTTTGCCGCGTTCGAGACGTCGCCCAGCGTGATCTCCTTCTCGGCGCTCATCTGGCCGTGGTGCATTCCCATCATTGGCATGTCGGGCGTGAGACTAGCCTCCACCGCCGCCGGGGAGACTCCGACGGCAGTGGCCGCCTGGGTGAAGGCGGCGAGGCAGCCGCACCCGATGCCAACCAGGAACAGCGTACAGAAGACCTTGCCGCTCAGCGGCAGGTTCCCAAGGTAGAAGCCGAACATCGTTGCATCTCCTCTAGTAGTTCACCACGAACTGCAGCGTCACCTGTTGGGCCGTCTTGTCGGCGCTGGTCACCGGGATCCCGGGCTTCGAGTTCGAGAAAACGTTCTTGTCCGACGTATCCAGCCGGTACTCGAGCCGGACGTCGACCCAGTCGAGCGGCATCCGCGTGCGCGCATACGTCACACCCAGCGGCCGGAGCTCGGGGATGAGCCGCGACAGGTGCA
>Ga0209157_1001001_pt1 | contig 23733 bp, 26 predicted proteins | sample GraSoiAngelo_135_FD_185892 | JGI IMG/M metagenome (GOLD analysis project Ga0209157, IMG submission 185892) | Grasslands soil microbial communities from the Angelo Coastal Reserve, California, USA - 14_0929_05_40cm (SPAdes) (version 2) | ecosystem: Environmental > Terrestrial > Soil > Grasslands ...
CGATTGAGCGTGCCCCCGGAGGCGCGTGAGGCCGCCGAGCGTGCCCTGGCCGCTCATCCCCAGGGCTGTCCGGCGCACGAGAGCGTCAAGGGCGCTATCGCGGTGACCTGGGACGCGACGATGACCGTGGGTGATCAAACGATCACAGTGAGGAGCTCATGAGCCTCAAGGAAGATCTCGCAGCACTGCGGACGCGGCTCGAAGGCAATCGCTCGCCCGACGTGGTCAAGACGATGCACCGGGCTGTCGCCGAGCTCCGTGAGTCAGGAGCGCCGGCCAGGATCTTGAAGCCCGGCCAGCCCGTGCCCGCGTTCGTGTTACCAAACGCGAACGAGGAGATGGTCGACTCCAGCCGGCTGCTCGCCCAGCGTCCGCTGGTCGTGACGTTCTATCGCGGACGCTGGTGACCGTACTGCAACGTAGAGCTGGTAGCTCTACAGCAAGCGCTCCCCGAGATCACGGCGCTCGGCGCCACGCTCGTGGCGATCTCGCCCCAGCTCCCCGAGCACAACTGTGAGCTGATCAAGCATCGCCAGCTCAGCTTCGAGATCCTGACCGACCGTGGCAACGAGGTGGCGGCGAAGTTCGGCTTGCGGTTCGCCTTGCCCCAGTACTTGCGCGATCTCTACGCGACGTTCCCGCTCGATCTCGCGAAGTTCAACGGCGACACGTCGTTTACACTGCCGATCCCGGCCCGGTTCGTGATCGATCGCACGGGGATCATCCGTTACGCCGAGGCCGACCCCGACTACACGACGCGGCCCGAGCCGAGCGAGACGATTGCGGCGCTGCGACGGCTCTGAATCCTTTTCCGGCGACCCCGTATCTAAAACGTCGGGAGGAAGTCATGACCGCCACACCGCTCGATGTCGTAGGCTCCATCCGATACCTGACGTTACTTCTCGCCGATCAGCCGCGGCGGATCGATACTGTTATCAACTATTTCGGCAGCACCTCGTCCGACTCTGACCCTCGACCGACCCGGTGGGAGATGCGTGCTCGTCGTGATGGCCGGCCGGCTCCGGAGAACGCGTCGACGGCCCGTTCTGCCTGATTTCGCGGACTGAGCTCGAGGGCGAGAGCGCGTCGCTTGTCAACGCGTGGACATCGACGAATCCTCGCGCATCCTCGTCTCCATCGCCTTGACGCGGTCGAGAAGCCCCTGAAGGTTATGGAGCGCCATCGTAACCTTCGCCCGAGCCTGCTCGAAATCCTGCGCCAGGAACGCGAAGCAGCGGCGCAGATCTCTGTTTTCTTCTTGGAGGAAGTCAATGTGCCGGCGCAGGCGCAGCACGTCCTCGTCGAGCCTCACGGTAGCGCTCTTGCCCGACTCGATCCTGGACGACCCGTTACCGCCTGCCCCGCTGTTTGCCCACGAGGCTGTTGCTCAACAGGCTGTTGCTGCCCCCGTTGCTGGTGCTCTCCGTGCCACTGGAATTGATCTGTTGAACGACATGCCGGTCATCCGCGGTGACTTGAATGTCGTCACGGCCGATCTTCGGAGTCAGTATCGTCAATTGCTGTACGGTCGAGTCCTGACGTTTGGCGGAGCTGCTCTTGCCGTTCGAGTTCTCGTTCACGTTCGTAACACTGCCAGACGATGACGGACCGGGGGTCGGTACCCCACTCGTGACGACGTTCGACGCCAGCGTCTGAGACTGGGTGACGAGCAACGCGCTCACCTCTGCTGGCGGGGCGGGCTTCGTCGTCTTGAAGCTTTTCGAGAGTTGGCCCGCCTCCGACGGGGACAGCGAACGGGTGACGGGAGGTGTGTGTCCCGTGAGCTGAGCTTGCTGGTTGGCCCCGAGCGTCACGCCGCTACCGAACGGCTGGCCGCCCTGGAGCTGGCGCACGAGCACCTCGCCGGTGATGACCGTGAACCGGGTCGTGAACGTCGCCGGGTCCTGGGCTGCCGGGGCCGTGGTCCGATCGACCTCGACGACGACGATCGTGCCCCGGATTCCGGCCACCGCGTTAGGGGTACGAATCTCGATCGTTTCGCCGGGCTTCATGCGCTCCTTGGCGACGGCGATCGCGGCCCGCCCAACGCCGACGTCGATTGTGGATACGTGTGGTACTTCGGTAATCGTCAGCGACGACCGCTCACGCACGGTGACGATTGCCCTGCCGCCGAGCAGGATGCGGGCGACGGAATCGTCGCCGGTGGAGACTCGATCCTGCGCGAAGACGTCATCCTTGAACTTCAGCGGCACCGGCTGCGAGAGCGATGCACGCGACACCGTCGCGGTTCCGAGCACCGTGGTGACCACGCCAGCCTTCGTGGGCTGAGCGAACGCGGTAGCCGGGACGGCGACGACAAGAGCAACCAGGGCAAGACGGACCCACTGGATTCGTAGCATTCACGCCCTCCTCTCAGGGAGTTCGATCTTTGCCGTGGTCAGTCGGGCGCGTCAATGATGAGATCGCACTATATCGGCAGCGTCCTCGTACCGTGGCGTCTTGGCATTACTGCGCGAGCGGGGGCCCGTCTGTTGCCCCGCGGTGCCGGCGTGTCCCGAAAACTGTCATCGACTACGGTCGGTATCTTCCGGGAGGTGGCCGGCGCCATCGTGGCATCGAGGACAAGGCGGTCCGAGAACGTTCAGTGCTGCGCGAGAACCCCGGCCGCGGACAGTTCCTGAACGAGCGCGATGGTGCGAAGCGGCCCCGTGTGCTGCCCCGCGGTCTCTCGCTGAAGGCGGTAGAGATCGGCCTCGGTGTCGATGTCGAACCACGCGGGAAGCACGTGCATCCTGAGGCCGCTGCGGTGGGCGCGCTCGAGCGTGAGACGCAGCACGCGCTCGGTGCTCCACGGCATCGACGTGAACAGCTCGGCGCATGGCCGCCTCGACCCGATCAAGTAATAGCCACCATCGTCACAGGGGCCCACCACCGCGTCCGTCTCTCCCGAGGTCAACACCCCGACGGCTCGCGACACGTAGGTCATGGGCAACGTCGGGCTGTCGCTGTCGATCGCGATGGCGGCGGGATGACCCGCCACGAGCAGATCGGTCAGGAGATTGTCGAGGCGCGCACCCAGGTCCCTCCCACGCTGGGCGACGAGCGTGAAGCTCTGGGGCGCGAGCTCGGCCACCGCAGCGGCCGCCTCTTCGGGCGTGAATGCGATCACGCGATCGATGCCGTCGACCGCGGCCAGCGCGTCGAGACGGTCGCGCAGGAAACATTCGTAGAGCCGCGTGGCCAGCGCCGCGCCCAGGGCGGGATGCAGCCGCGACTTCACGGCGGCCGCGCCGGGAACCTTGGCCATCACCGCCACGGCAGGTTTGCGGCTCGGCGTCACAGGCTCCACCGCACACCACACCCCACACAGGGCTCGGGAGGCGTGTCGGTCTGGATCGCCTGGCGAAAGTCCTGGTAGCGGCGCCCCCACCAGATCTCCTCGATCGATTCCCGAAAAATGTTTCCCAGCACGATGCCGTCGTAGTGCGTGGTGATCCAGGGCGCGATGCAGCACGGCAACACGTTGCCGTGCACCGTCACGTAGGCGAGCGTCCAGGGCCGGCGGCAGGCGCTCCACGGCTTCGCGTCCGCCGAGGCGCTGAGACTGATCTCCGGCGCAGTCGCGCCCGACGCGCTGAAGTCGAGGCTCGCGGCCGTCGCCGCCGCGTGGGTCTCGGCGATCAGCTCGGCCTCGCGGCGTCCCAGCCGCGCGTGGAGCGACTGCTCGGCGGTCGCGAGGCCCAGGCCGTTGTAGACGAGCCGCTGCAGATAGATGCCGCTCGCGCCGACCCGCGTGGCCAGGCCAACGAGGCCAGCGATCTCCTCGATGTTGTCCTTCATCACCGTGAACCAGAGCGACACGCGCGGCCGGTCGGCGCCGCGCTCCCGTTTGACGTCGCGAAGCCGCTCGAGGTTGGCGAGCACCTTGTCGAAGGCGTCGGCGCCCCTGACGCGCGCATAGGTCTCGCGCGTGCTCGCGTCGAGCGAGACCCGAAGCTCGTGCAAGCCGGCGTCGATCAGGGCGGTCGCCTGCGCGCGCGACAGGCTGATCGCGTTCGAGTTGAAGAGGACGTGGGCGCCTCTCGCCACGAGATGCTCGATCATGCGCGGCAGATCGGGATTGAGGAGCGGCTCGCCGATACCGTGCAGCAGGACACGCTCGAGCGCGGGAAACTGATCGACGATCTGCCGGAAGCGGGGCCAGGTCAGATCCTCGGCGGGCTCGCGTCCTCCGAAGGTGAGGATGCAGGTCTGACACTTCGAGTTGCAGCGGCTCGTCGTCTCCACGTACAGCGAGCGCGGGAGCGGCGGACGGAGCGTCAGGGGTGCGACGGCCATCACGCCGCACCCTTCGTGGTGCGGAGCGCGATCACCAAGAAGGCATAGCCGGCGCGGAGGCTGCCGACGACGGTCCCGGAGACCTTCGAGCGTCCGGCGACACGCGGCCGGTGCGACACGACGACCTCCACGATCCGGGCGCCCCGAGCCGCCGCCTTGGCGACCATCTCCACCGGCCACCCGAATGCGCGATCGCGCATGTCGAGCTCGCGCAGCAGATCGGTCCGGATGGCCCGAAACGGAGGGATGTCCGTCACGCGGGCACCGTGACGCCACGCGATGAGGCGCGCGATCAGCTGCGTGCCGAGCGTCGCGTGCGCCGGATGACCGTCGGCGCGTCGGCGAGCCCCGAGGACGAAATCCGCGCGTCCGCCGGCAATGGGCTCGAGGATCTTCGGCAGCTCTTCCGGAGACTGGCTGCCGTCGCCGTCGAGGAAGGCGACGACATCCGTGTCCGCGGACACGGCGCTCACCCCGGCCCAGCACGCGGCGCCGTAGCCTCGGCGAGGCTCGCGCACGACTCGCGCGCCCGCGCTCGCGGCCACCACGGCGGTGGCGTCCGTGGATCCGTTGTCGACCACGATGACTTCACGGACGGCTCCGGCCGGGACACGGCGCACGAGGTCGCCGATCGCGCCGGCCTCGTTGAGAGCAGGAATGACCAGGGTCGCCTTCACGGCCGCGATTATACGGTCGGCGTCTTCGTGATCAGCATGCCGTGACCACGGTCGTGCATGCGCTCCCCAGCTTCGGGAGGTCGACCGCGCTCGCCGGCTCCCAGTCGATCGCGATGCGGTCGTTCCGGGCGTAGGGACAGTAAGGATCGGGAGCATCCAGCGCCCCGGCGAGCGCGCGGCGGCCCGCGCAGCCTCCGCGGCACGGGCAACCCTCGCAGGCGGCGGGGCGGCGTCGCGCATCGACGAACTCCGGAGCGTCGATGATCGCGGCACCGTCTCTCGCCAGGTCGTCGATGGTCAGCGCGCTCTCGGGCCAGTACGTGCACGGCAACACGCGGCCGTCGGGAGCGACGCGGACCGTGGACCGTCCGCACGCCGGCCCCGAAAACGCCGACAGGCCGAGGACCGCCGCCAGCACGGGCTCGGACGTGGCGACCAGGCGAGCAGCCCCGAGCAGTGTCCGGAATCCTGTCCAGAGCTCGTCGTAGCTCAACGTGAAGCGATCAACCTTCGACGGTTGATAGACGTTGACGCGCAGATGACAGCCGACCCGAGCCGCGACCCTCGCAAGCTCGCCGAGCCGCCGGTGGTTCGTGTTCATCATCACGGCGGTCACCGTGGTCGCCACGCCAAGGACCGCGCAGCGCTCCAGCGACGCCATCACGGTGCGCCAGTTCCCCGTTCCCCGGACCAGATCGTGCTCGTGCTCGGTCGGGAAATCGAGAGAGAACTCGACGCTGTGGAAGCGCTTGACCTCGGCGTCCGACAAGATCGCGATGCTGCGGCCGTTCGAGGTGATCGTCGTCTTGACGTCGAGCGACCAGAGATAGTCGAGGATGGCCCGGTAGTGCGGGTGCAGGCCGTTCTCGCCGACGCCCAGGTTTACCGAGCGCAGCGGAATGCTCCGACACACACGCGCGACGTCGGCGAGGGCAAGGCGCTCGACGACCATGTCGGAGCGATAGCAGTGCGCGCAGCGCAGATTGCACTCGTTGGTGAGACCGATGCCCACGGAGAATGCCGTCACTGCTGACCTCCTCCTCGTACGGGTCGAGCGATGAGCCACGCGCGGCGATCGGCCCCGACGTACTGCTTCAGGGCCCACCCGGCGCCGACGACCAGGGGAAGGAACTCGACCACCCTGGCCCAGACCGGAATCGCCCACGGTTGGCCGAGAAAGAACGTATAGGCGAACGCGACCGTCCCGGTGAAACCGATCCAGGCCGCGGACGGCCGGACGGCCAGGAACGGTACGAGCGGGAGCACGTACCAGGGAAAGATGTTCGGGCTCGCCACGATGATGCCCCCGACGAGGACGATCACGCGGGCGACGAAGTGCGCGCCACGTGTGAGGAGCGGCACGAGGACGACCCAGGCGCCGAGCGCCAGCATCGTGGTCGCCGGGGAGTCGATCAGAGTGCGGACGAGTCCCGGGTTGAAGAACTCCGTCGTGACGTACTGCGGAAGCGAGCCGAGCGCGCCGAGGCCGAGATGGGCGACGGGCGCGTATCCCGCGACGACGACGAGCACGAACGTCACCAGCGGCGCGACCCCTGAGCCATCCAGCAGGAGAAGCAGGAGCGTGGCCGGATAGAGCTTGACGACGGTCCCCAGGCCGAGGACTGCAGCGGCGGCATGTCGGCGTCCACCGATGGCGAGCCGGACTGCCGCCACGATGGAGAGCACCGCCAGCGCGTCGAGGTGGCCGCTGCTCCAGACCTCGACCAGCACCAGAGGATTCCAGGCGTAGACCGCGACCCGGGTGAGAGGCAAACCCAAAGCCCCAAGCAGCGACACGAGCACCGCCAGCGTGGCGAGCTCGGCCAGCCCCATCGCAGTCTTCATCGCCATCACGCTGTCCGGCGCGAGCGCATACACGACGCGAAAGAACAGCTGAGCTCCTGGGGGATAGACCGTCTGCCACGTCGGGTGGTTCAGGTGCGGGTAGATCCGGTCATCGCGGAGCGCGGCCAGGTCCGGCGCGCTCGGCGCTCTCGCGTAGGGGCTGATCCCGGCGCTCGCCACACGCGCGTCCCACACGTAGCGATGGGCGTCGGTCGAAAGCGTGGGTGGCGCCACCAGCAGCGTCAGGCGACAGGCCACCGCAACGACGAGCACGGTGCCCAGCACGAATCGTCCGCGGAGACGAGCGAGGGCCCACAGCGCGGCGCCGTAGCAGACGAACGCCGCGCCGTACAGGGCGAGGAACGTGCGCGGCACCTCGGCGAGATTCGCGACGCGGGCCAGGGCGAAACTGGCGCCGACGAGACCGAGGCTTCCGCCGAGCAGGATCGCCCAGGGCATGGTCGGCGTTGTCAGACCACCCAGCGGATAACCCGCGCGATGGGACCACGGCGAGCCTCGAGTCGCGGAGCGATCCACGAATCGACACCGAAGCTCCGTCCCGCGTCGGTGAGCAGGAAGAGAGCCGGCAGCGTCAGCAACATCACGTACGTCCATCCCCATTCGTGCGGCACGTTGAGGATGCCGATCGTGATGTTCGCTGCCATCCCGATGGCGACGAGCGAGCCCAGGCGCGTGCCCAGCCCGAGGATGAGCGTGACGGCGATGAAGGTCTCGGTGATCAGCGTCATCCAGCCGAAGAACGTCCAGTGAGGAATCATCACGTTCTGGAGGAAGTCCTTGTAGGCGGTGAGCGTCGGATACTGGATCTCCTGCTGGACCCAGTACCACAGCCCACCGCCGGACCGACGGCCGAAGTCATCCGAGGGCACCTTCCACTTGCTCTGCTGCCACCAGAGGATGCCGTAGAGGATCCGGGCGAGACCGAGCGGCCAGAGCGGCGCGGTCGCTGTCAGCCACCCGGGCGCTCGACGCTGTTCCGTCATTCGGGTGCCTCCGGAGAGAGATGGTCGCTCGACGACGCGAGACGCTACCCCACCCTCACGCTCCGTCGCAACACTCGTGGCCGATCGTCCGATGCTCATGGCGACGCTCCTCCTTCCGCTCAGAGCCTCTGACACGGCCAACGGCGCGGCGGATTCGCCCCATGATGCACACCCGCGGTCTCGATGGCCACCCTCACGCGTTACGGCTGCCGGCAGGGCTTGATCGCCTCGACGGCAGGCAGCCGGTCCGGCGGGACGAAGATCGCCAGGTACCCTTCCGCCGGCGCCAGCGAGACGAACTCGACCTGGCGGTACCCGACTGCAGCGGCCTCGCACCGCAGTAGCGCGGGTGGCGTCCCGTGGTCTTGCGTCGGACGATCGACGTCCACGATGCCGACCCGGGCGCCCGGCGCCAGCGCCGGCTGCAAGCGGTAGAGGAGCTCGAAGGGGTTCTCGATCTCGTGGTAGACGTGGCTCAGGATCGCGACGTCGACCGAGCTGCGCGGAAGCATCGGATCGCCCGGGCGTCCGAGGACGAGCTTCACGGTCCCGATCTTCTCTCGCTCGAGCCGCGCCCGGAGCTCGCCGAGGTATTCGGACTTGATGTCCTCGGCGTACACCGTGGCGCCGGCACCGAGACGTCGGGCGACCCTCACGGTGTAGTAGCCGGTTCCGGCGCCAATGTCCGCAACCCGGGTGCCAGGCGTGACTCCGAGCCGGTCGAGCACGCGGTCGGCTTCACCATGGCGGTCACGGGTCGCCTCGTCGGAGAAGACCGGCGAGATGATGGCCGCGACGGGCCGATCGGGCGCGGGAAATCCCCCGCCGGCAGCCAGGGCCGCGAAGCTCAGGATCGCGACGACCGCGGCCACGCGAAGTCGCCAGCGTGGAGGGCTCACGCGAGCGAGCATACCCCTGCGAGCGCCCGAGCTGTCGGCTACGACGCCGGAGAGCTCCGGGGCAGACGTCGGAGCAGGAACTCGCGCAGTCGCTCCTTCATTTCCTCGGGCATCTCGATCCGACCGACGTCGGCGGCCAGGTCCTTCGTCTTCCGGTAGGTCGCCAGATACGCCCGGCACGGTGCGCACTTCGCGAGGTGCGTCTCGAATTCCTCGACGTCCCCGGGCGTCATCGCCCCTTCGAGGTACTCGAGGATGACGGCGATCAGCTCTCGGCAGTTCATCGGGCTCGCGCCGTCCTACTCGTGTTCACATCTCTTTGACACGCCGGCCGGCGTCCAGGATTCACGCCGGCCGGGAAACCTCACCGCGGGGCAGCGCCGGCGCGTACTTCGGTGCCAGCGAACGCGTGATGATCTCGCGAAGCGCCATGCGGGCGCGGTGCAGCCGTGACTTCACCGAGGACACCGATTCGCCGAGCGCGTCGGCGGCCTCCTCGGTCGACAGCCCATCGACGTCGCGCAGGACGAGCACGGCGCGATAGCCGTCGGGCAGCATGGCCAGGGCCCGGTCCAGCGCCGCCCGCCCCTCCCCCGCCAGCAGCTCTTCCTCGGGAGTCTCCGACCAGTCGGTGAGGAGGAAGGAGCGGTCGCCGGCCCGGTGGCCGTCGTCCAGGTAGGTCGGCAGCAGGTCGTCCAGTGCCACCTCGACGGTCGCGGCCAGGCCTCGCCGCTTGTTCAGCGCGGTGTTCGTCGCGACGCGATACAGCCACGTTCCGAGCTTCGCGCGCTGCTCGAACGAGCCGATCTTGCGAAAGACGGTGAGGAACACGTCCTGCAAGACCTCCTCGGCGTCGCGGGCATTGCGCGTGATGCCGAAGGCGAGCCTGTAGAGCCTGGACGAATAGCGCTCCATGAGGCCTTCGAGCGCAGTGGCGTCGCCCGCCTGCAGGCGCTCCACGAGCCGAAGCTCGATGTCGCCGTCCACGGTCGGGTTGCCTCCTGTCATGTGCCGAGCTGGGTCTGGAGGAACGGCGAGCAGTTGACCACGACCACGCCGGCCCGCATGAGCCGGCGAAACAGCTCGACCCCGGCCCGATCGATGAAGGTCACGTCGGTCAGCTCGAGCGTCAGCCTGGCGCCTGTCGCGAGCGCCTGATCGCAGGAGCGTCGGATCTCGGCAACCCACGGGCCCACCACCTCACCCTCGAGGCGGAGCACGCAATCGCCGATCGATGTCTCGACGGGCTCGATCCTGAGCATCTCCTCGGGCCCTCCCTGGCCGCTCCTTCCTATGGCAAGCACCGTGCCTGACTGGATGATGAACGTCATGCACGAGATATCGAGGACTTCGCCTCCACCTTCCTTGGCCAGCGCGGGATACCCACGACGTGTCGTGGTGAGAGGTCTCCAGGAGCTCCGAAATGTCGTGGCGCGACGCGGGAACCGCCGCTACTGTCCCTCGGGGCGGGGGCGCTTGATGCCGAGCTTTTCCATCCGGCTGCGGAGCGTGTTGGGATGGAGCGCGAGGATGTGCGCCGCACCCCTGGGGCCGTCGATCACCCAGCCCATCTGCTCCAGCGTCGCCACGATGTGGCCTCGCTCGACCTCTTCGAGAGTGGCCGAACGCGCACGCGCCCCATCGGTGGCCGGCAGCTCCGCGGTCGGCGCCACCGAGGCGAGCGGCAGGACACTCCCGTCCAGCTCGAGCACGGGGCCGCGGGTCAGCACGACCGCGCGCTCGACGATGTTCTGCAGCTCGCGCACGTTGCCGGGCCAGGAGTATTCGACCAGGCGCCGCATCGTGTCGTCGCGGACGTTCTCGATCCGCTTGCCGAACTTCTTGGCGAACCGTGCCAGGAAGAACATCACGAGCTGGGGAATGTCGCTCCGGCGCTCGCGCAGCGGGGGAACCTCGATGGGCACCACGTTGAGGCGATAGAAGAGGTCCGAGCGGAAGCGGCCGCCGCGCACGGCGTCCTCGATGTCGCGGTTGGTCGCGGCGATCACGCGCACGTCCACCGACACGGTGCGATTGCTCCCCACCGGCTCGAACTCGCGCTCCTGGAGAACGCGCAGCAGCTTCACCTGCGTCTCGAGCGGCAGCTCGCCGATCTCGTCGAGGAAGATCGTGCCACCGGCGGCGAGCTCGAACCGGCCGACGCGCCGCTCGATCGCGCCGGTGAAGGCGCCCTTGACGTGACCGAAGAGCTCGCTCTCCACGAGGCCCGCCGAGATGGCGCTGCAGTTCACCTTCACCAGCGGCCGGTGCTTCCGGGCGCTCTCGCCGTGGATCGCCCGCGCCACCAGCTCCTTGCCCGTTCCCGTCTCGCCCGAGATCAGGACGGTCGAGTCGGTGGCGGCCACCTGGCGGATCTTGTCGAGGACACCGAGCAGCGCGGAGCTGGCGCCGACCATCTCGACGAAGTTGTGCTCGCGCCGGATCTCCTCCTGGAGGTACACGTTCTCGTGCTCGAGCCGCGCGGTGAGGGCCGCGATCTCCTCGTAGGCCTTCATGTTCTCGATGGCGAGCGCGAACTGGTTGGCGGCCTCCTGGAACATCGAGGCGTCCGCCTCGGAGTACTGCTTGGGCGTGGTGCTGGCGACGGCCAGCGCCCCGATACTCTTGCCGCGCGCCACCAGAGGGACGATCACGTAGGAGCGCACGCCGTCGGCGTAGGCTCGATCCTCCATCGGATACTGGCGCTCGCTTGCCAGGTCGCGCCGGATCAGCCAACGCTGGGTGTGGAACACCTGGCCGACGTGGCTGTCGCGCGGATTCATCTCGAGGCCGACCGTGAAGTAGTCCGATGACAGCGACGACTCGAGGACGAAGAGGCGCAGAACGTCCGCGGCCTGGTCGTGCAGGAAGATCGCCGTCCGCTCGAAGGACACGATGCGGCGCAGCGAGCGCGCGATGGCGCGGAAGAGATCGTCCCGGGTCAGGCTCGAGATCACGGCGTTGTTGATCTCGAGCAGCGTGCGATAGCGTTCGCTCTCGGGACTGCTCGCGTCACGCGCAGGAGCAGCATCCATCGTCGGCCGGGTCCTCCCGGCCGCATTCTAGACCAGAAGTATCGTCGTGCGAGACAACCGCGCGACAACTTACTTTCGGGTCGGGATGCGGTCACCGGCGAGACGCGCAGCGATCGCCACCGCGGCGCAGGCGAGGGCGACGATTCCGAGCGCAGCCGGTAAGCCAGCCACCTCCGCCGCGAGCCCGATGGCAGGCGGCCCTGCCAGAAAACCAACGTAGCCCGTGGTGGCGACCGCGGCGAGCCCGTGCCCCGGCGCGACTGCGTACGCTCGGCCGGCCGCACTGAAAATGACCGGGATGAGATTGGCGACGCCCAGTCCCACCAGGCCGAAGCCCGCGATCGCGATGACCGGCTCCTTCACGATCAGCGCGAGAAGAAGACCACCCGCCGCGAGGGCACCGGACAGACGAAGAAGACACGCCGCACCGAGCCACCGCGCGACGTGATCGCCGGCGAATCGCCCCCCGGCCATCGCGAGCGAGAACGCGGCAAAGCCGGCGGCGGCGACGCTCTGGCTCGCGCCGCGCGAGTCCATCAGGTACACCGCGCTCCAATCGCCGATTGCGCCCTCGGCCAGGAGCGCGCAAAGCGCCAGCACGCCGAGGCCGAGCAGCCCGCGCGTCGGCCTGACGAACACGGGCGATGGAGAGGGGGCGACGGCGATCAGCGCGGACCGCGCGATCAGGATCGCCACGCTTCCGAGCAGCGCCGCGGCGAGGATGTGATCAGCCGCGCCGACGCCAGCGGCGGCGATCACGCTGCTCAGGAGAGCTCCGGCCAGGCCACCCACGCTGAACATCGCGTGGAAGGACGACATGAGCGCGCGCCCGCGCCGCTGTTCGACCTCGACCGCCTGCGCATTCATGGCCACGTCGAGTGTGGAATTGAAGGCGCCGAAGAACAGCAGCGCGAGCGCCACCAGGAAGGGCGTCGGGGCGAGGATCGGCAGCGGCAGGCTCAGGCACAATCCGAGCCCCGCGCCCACGGAGACGGTGCGGCTTCCCAGCCTACCCACCAGCGTGCCGGCGAACGGAAGCGCGCCCAGCGCACCGATCGCCATGAACAGGAGGACGACGCCGAGCAGACCATCTCCGATACCCAGGCGCTGCTTCACCATCGGGACGTAGGGCACCCACGAGGCCAGGATGGCCCCGTTGACGAAGAACAGAGCCGAGACCGCGCAACGGGACGCCGTCGGGCGTACGTCAGTCGTTACGGGCGTTGGACACTTGCGGCGCAACGCCAGATGCGCTCTACATCGATCGTCGTCGCACGCCGAGCGCCAGGCCGCGTTTCGCGGTCAGCGCGAGCGCACGCGATACCACGGGTGCGGCTGGCCCGGTGTCTTCATCCGCAGCGTGTAGACGGAGGTGCGCGCGGTCAAGAACAGCGTCCGGAGATCGGGCCCGCCGAAGGCGAGGTTGGCCGGGACCTCCGGCGTGCGAATGATCCCCAACCGCGTGCCGTCGGGCGCGAACACCCAGGTGCCGCCGGGACCGGTGCAGTAGATCCGGCCCTGCACGTCCACCTTCATGCCGTCGGGGACGCCGTCGGTCTCGTCGGACGACATGTCGGCGAAGATCCGGCGCCGCACCACGTTGCCGCCCGCGTCCAGCTCGAATGCGTGGATGTACTGCGTCCAGCGCGTATTGGCCACGTAGAGCACGCGCTCGTCCGGCGAGAAGGCCAGCCCGTTGGGATACTCGCAGTCCGCCACCAGCGAGGTCTTGCCGTCCGGCGTGATCCGATAGACGCCGGCGTACGACAGCTCTCGCTCCGCGAGCGGCACGCGCAGGCCCGGATCCGTGAAGTAGAGGCTGCCGTCGGACTTGCACACGACGTCGTTCGGTCGGTTCAGCCGCTTGCCCTCGTAGCGGTCCATCAAGACCTCGGAACGGCCGTCGCTGGACCAGCGCGTGACGCGGCGATTGCCGCCCTCGCAGATGACGACGCGGCCCTGCAGATCGAACGTCGTCCCGTTGCCCTCGCCCGTATTCGCCCGCACGAGCTCGGGCTCTTTGCCCGGGAAGATCCGGTGCAGATGGCTCTTCCGGATGTCGACGAAGTAGTAGAACCCTTCGGGGTGCCACAGCGGGCCTTCGGTGAATCCGAACCCCGTGGCCAGGCGCTCGGCCTCCGTCGTCTCGAGGATCGTCGACAGCGCGTCAGTCATGATGTGGTCCTCCTTCTGATGGCCGCCCAAAGCCAGGCTCGGGCACCCATGATATGTGGAGGATCCGACCACGCCAACCGGATCAATGTCGCCGGACAGCGACATTGACGGCGGGCAACGAGGCGTGGCTTGATGCTCCCGCGAGGAGAAATGACGGAGCGCGACCTCCGGACCAAACGCTGGAAGCGGACCGAATACGAGCGGCTCGTGGACAACGGCATCTTCGTGGCCGTCAGGCTGTCGAGCGGGCGCTCGCTCGTGCGTTCGGCGAAGGCTGGGACGTTCGCGCTCAGGGGCCAATCGCCCTCGACGATACCTCTGAGCCGGAGCCGGACGTGGCAGTGGTGCGCGGGGAGCTTCGCGATTATCTGGATGCGCACCCCGCGGATCCTGTCCTCGTCGTGGAGGTCTCGCTGACGAGCCTCGAGTTCGACCGCGTGCACAAGTCGAGCCTGTACGCGCGCGCCGGCCGTCCAGAGTACTGGATCGTGAATCTGGTCGATCGCGTGGTCGAGGTCCGGAGGGCGCCAGCGCCCGCGGCTTCAGCGCCCTACGGCTGGGACTACACCACCGTGGAGATCCTGAGCCCGGGTGAGGACGCGCGTCCCCTCGCCGCCCCTGGCACGCAGATCACGGTCCCCGATCTGCTGCCGTAGCCGTCTCGCGCACCGGGAAGCCCGGGGTCAGCCCATCGTGGCCCGGAGCTGGACGCCGGCGCGCTCTTCCTGGAGCAGGAACAGCGAGTTCGAATCCCGCTGGCCCCAGCCGCGACGCAACGCTTCCTCGAGCTGCTGCTCGGCCAGCGCCGCGATCATCATCGGCACGTGGTACTCGCGCCCCAGCTCGGTGGCCAGTCCCACGTCCTTTCTCAGCAGCTCGAGCGCGAAGTTGACGTGGTCGAACTTGCCCGGGAAGACCGTGTTCGGAATCATCTCCTTGAGCACGCGTCCCTGGCCGAACGAGCTGCGCTGGATCGCGTCGAGCAGCGCCTCGGGCTTCACGCCGGCCTTCACGCCGAGCGTCATCCCCTCGGCGATCGCCATGCGTGCGCACGCGGAGACCATGTTGTGGACGAGCTTGGCGATGGTGCCGCAGCCAATCTCGCCGACGCGCATGACCTTGTCGCCGATCGCGTCGAGGATGGGCTTGACCCGGCCGTAGAGGGCCTCGTCGCCACCGACCAGGACGGCCAGTTTGCCCGAGCGTGCGCCCGGCACGCCCCCGCTGACCGGGGCGTCCAGGACGCCGACCCCCCGCTCCGCGTATATATAATGGATGCGGCGGATGAGCGTCGCCGAGCTGGTGGAGAGATCCACGTAGACGGCGCCGCGCGCCGCGCCTTCCAGGATGCCGCCCGGCCCCAGCGCCACGCTCTCGACCTCGCGCGGACCGGGCAGTGACGTGAAGACGATGTCGCTGGCCTGAGCCACCGTCTTCGGTGAATCGGCCCACTGGGCGCCTTGATCGAGATGGGGCTTCGCCATCTCGCGCCGGATGTCCGTCACCACCATGGAGTGCCCGGCCCTGGCGACGTTCGAAGCCATCGGCCCGCCCATGTTCCCGAGCCCGATGAAACCGATGCGGCTCATGGAGTGATCCTCCCCGTCTTCGTCAGGAACTCCCGGTGGCCCTGGGAGAAGCGGTCGATCTCCGCCAGCTCGCGATCGTGCATGGCCACCTCGATGGCGCCTTCGAGGAACTTCAATCGCTCGGCGGCGATACCCCTGGGCACCGCGGCGAACCGCCACGCGGTCCACACGACGCCGCTCGTGCCGAGCCCCTCGTTGAACGTCGGCATCGTCAGATCGCGCGGCCGGCGCGGTGGCCGTCCTCGATCGCGTTCGCGAGCCGGCGCGGGGCGAAGGCGTCGCCCACCACGCGGACGTTGTCGATGCCACTGGCGCGCAACGTCTCGGCCAGAGATCCCTGGGCCTCTTGAGGCCCGACCCAGATCACCGCGGCCGCGCCGGGAATCGTCTCCTCACGTCCGGTGTAGCAGTCCTTCAGCACGACGGCGCCCTGCTCGATGCGATCGACGTACGTGTGAGGACGGGCGGCGACGCCCTGCTCGTCGAGGGCCCGCAGCGCCGAGATGCGCGAGACAGCGGGCAGCTCACGGAGGATCTCGAAGAACCGCGTGACCACGGTCACCTTCTTGCCCTGGCCAGCGACCGTCTCGATCACCGCCGCCGCCCAGTAGTAGCCGTCCTCGTCCATGACGACGACGTGATCGCCGGGGAGCATGCCGACGAGCAGCGCGCCGGAACTCGTGGACACGGCCACCGAGCCGTCGCCCGGGACGTCGGGCGCCACCGGAATCGCGCCGGTCGCGACGATGACGGCATCCGGCTGCTCGGCCGCCACGGTGGCCGGCGTCGCTTCGGTCTCGAGCCGGACCTTCACGCCGAGCTTTTCGACCTGACCGATGAGGTAGTCGATCACCCGCCTCATCTCCTCGTCGTGCGGCACGTGCTCGGTCAGCCGGACCTTGCCACCGAGCGCGTCACTCTGCTCGAGGATCGTCACGCGATGGCCGCGCTCCGCGGCCACACGGGCGGCCTCGAGTCCTGACGGGCCGCCGCCGGCGACGACGACGCGCCGGGCCACGGGCGCGGCGTGGAGTGGCCCGAGCTCGATCTCGCGCCCGGCGCGAGCGTTGCAGACGCATCCGATCGTCCGGCCGTCGGTCACCCAGCCCCAGCACTGGTTGCACGAGATGCAGTAGCGGATGTCCTCGGGCCGTCCCTCCAGCGCCTTCCTCGGCCAGTCGGGATCGACGATCAACGGACGGCAGAGGCCGACGACGTCGGCCTTGCCGCTGGCGATGATCGTCTCGGCCTGCTCCGGCGTCTCGATCCGTCCGCTGGTGACGACCGGAAGCCCTCCGGCCGCCGCCTTGATGTGGACGTTCTGCTCGACGAAGGTCGCTGGCGGCGAGTGGCGATCGGGCAGATGGCGATCGATGGAGTTGAAGTTGCCCTGGCTCAGCGACAGATAGTCGACGAGGCCGTCGGCGGCGAGCTCGCCGGCGATCCGCGCGCTGTCGTCGATCGTGAGGCCGCCCGGCGTGAACTCGTCCGTGCCCATCCGGTAGCCGACGATGAGGTCGCGCCCGACTTGCTCGCGGATGCCGGCGATGATCTCGCGCGGAAAGCGCAGCCGGTTCTCGAAGCTGCCGCCGTAGGCGTCGCGGCGCTGGTTGCTGAACGGAGAGACGAACTGCTGGATCAGATGGCCCTGGGCGCCGTGGACCTCCACGCCGTCGACGCCGCCGTCGCGGGCGTGGAGCGCCGAGCGGACGAAGCCGGCGACGACGTCGTGGACCTCGGCGGTCGTCATCTGGTGAGGCACGCCGCCGCTGTACGGACACGCGATCGCGGAGGGCGCCCACATCGTCGGCACCATCCGGCCGAGGTGCTGGCGGCCGCCGTGGTAGAGCTGGGCGATGAGCAGCGCGTCCTCGGCGTGGACGGCATCGGCAAGACGGCGCAGGCCGGGAACGACGGCGGGATCGAACAGCGTGACGAACGTGGGCCGGCCCGCATCGCTCGCGTGGACGCGCAGCGCCTCGATCACGATGGTGCCCGCGCCGCCCTCGGCGACGGTGCGATAGTGCACGATCATCCGCTCGCCGATGCGGCTGCTCTCGGCGAGATTGGTGACGGTGGCCAGCCGCATGACTCGATTCTTGGCGGTGCGCGAGCCGATGCGGATCGCCTCGAAGAGACGCGGGAAGCGCATGGATCCCCTTCTCACCGCGGCGGCTCGCGGCCGCGCGGCGCGGGGATCATAGCAGGTGGTCGCGGCCCCTGTCAGCGCGGGGCCATGCGGTGAGTAGCCCGGGAACGGGGACTACTGAGCTTTGAATTCCCCCGTCACGACGACGTGAGTCTCCGGCACGCCCTCCGCCCGCAAGGCGGCGTCGACCTCGCGGCGGAGGGCGGCCGAATCGTTCTCCAGGTACACCACGAGCACGCCGCCCGGAGTTCCCAGGCCCGTCACGCCGTCGATGGCGAGCAGGCGGGGTGCGACGCGCCTCTTGAGAGCTTTGACGTCGGCCTCGGGCGGCACGGCCATAGTGAACCCCGGCGCACCGCCTCGACGCAACCGCTACAGGACGAGCACGACGTCCAGGGCATCGAGCACGTCACCGATGTGGTTGGCGATCGTGAAGCGTGAGCTGCCGGCGAACAGCAGCCCCGTCGCGCGCGCCGACGTGCGGTCGACGATGAGCGAGCCGGAATCACCGGCACCGGAGAACGGGCCGCCCTCACCCCGGATCAGGACCTGGTCCTCGAACGTCAGCGTGCCGAGATCGTACTGGACCTTCACCGTGGCGCTGACGTCAAAGATAGAGCCGCGCGTGTAGCCCGTCGTGCGCCCGGTCTTGTGCACCTTCATGCCTTCCGTGGCGTCGATCGGCGTCACGCTCTTGAGGGCGCCGACCTCGGGGAGCACGCGAGGCCGGACAGTCTTGGCGACGAGCACCTCGGCGATCGCCGCGTCGACCACGTTGGCCGCGCCCGCCTTCAGCGGCACGAAGCGCGTGAGCCGCGCGATCTGATCCGTGCTCACCTTGCCATGGTCGAGCAGACCGGGCTGGAAGATGGCGCTCCCGATGGGCAGCGAGTTCTCGTCGGCGAGGACGTGATTGTTGCTGAGAATGTATCGGACGCTGCCGGCGGCCACGACGGCGCCGAACGTGCCGGCCATCACGAACCCGGCCTTGGCTCCCGTGAACTGAAAGCCGATCGAGCAGCCCGGCGACGCCGGCCGCTGTCGCCTCTGTTGAACCGGCACCGCCGCGGGCTGGGCGAGGAAGCGGCCCGTCTCGATCACGTCGGTGGGCACGCCATTCACGGTGGAGGGCAGCACGAACTCGGGTGGGATGGCCGTCTCGCCGAGCTTGCGGTCGACGTAGAAGCGCACGCAGGGCTGGCGCGTCGCCTTGCCCTTCGTGACCTTGGTGCCCAGGCCGACGCCGACGACGTTTTGCTGCGGGCGGGCGGACACCGAATAGGCCGAGGGGGTCCCGATCTCGGAGCGCGAGAGGAATCGGGTGGTGGCCTCGCGCTTGGCGTCCTGAACGGCTGAGTCGATGTCCTTGCGGCTGGTGCCTTTCATACAACCTCCTCAAAAGAGCAATCGGTCATCGGTGGCAATGGTCGGCCCTCAGCGATGGGCCGGTCCCTCACACGCTTCCCGCGATCACGGCCCAGGTCGCAATGGCGCTGCCGACCGTCGTCCAGTAGCCGTACCGCTCATAGATCCGCGCCGCGGCTCTCTTCTGCTCGTCGAGTGGCAGCGTCCCGTCGATCTGGGGATCGGACGCGTTGCGAATGGCAAGCCATCCTGGTGCTACGCTGCCGAGCTCTCGGCAGACTAGCCCGAGCACGGCATCGCCCATCTCCACGGCGGCTCCCAGCCCCTGCAGCTTGTAGGTGTTGATCGAATTGTCGAAGGCGAAGAAATCGGTCGTCACCACCGTGGGCGCTTCGCGCGGGGGCGACCCGTCGTAGTAGAGGCGGAGGCGGTGATGGGGCGCGGGGAGCATGCCGGCGTTGACGGGGATCAGCTTCTGCGTGGCGGTCTCGAGACGGCGGAGCGGTACCGCGAGGGGGCTCGCGAACTGCTCGGCGTTGAAGGGTTCGTGGGCGAACGTACGCGAGCAGTGGAAGCGCACGGTGCGGCCGAGCACCACGTCCCCGAGCTTCACGTCGCGTCCGATCGCGCCGGCCGTCCCCGTGGTGATCACCACGCGCGCACGTGTCTCCGCGAGGATCTGGTGCCAGAGCTTCCGTACTGGAAGCTTGACGCCGTCCTGGCTGAGATGAAGCTCCGACTTGAAGCAGAGCACCTTCCGGGCGCCGATGGTGAGCGGGAAGTACGTGCCGAGTCTCTTCGCCTTGGAAGCGGGTGCGCCCGGCCGGATGTCGGGCTCGTAGTGAGACGAGAAGAAGTGCGTGTAGGGATACCAGGTGAAGCTCGGATGGCCCGGCGTCAGGACGTCGGCCAGCGCCTGAGCTTCCGCGACCGTCCAGGTGACGACGAGATAGTCAGCCTGTGGCAATGACGAGGCCGGCTGCGGCGTCGCTGAAAGAGGACGCGGGCGCGGCGCCTCCGCCTCGGGCCATGGAATCGGCTGCAGCGCGGGATGGGTGGTGGCAAGCGTCGCGGGTGACAGCTCGGTCCATGGCGCATAGGTTTCCGGGTTCGAAGGGTCGAACTCGATGATGTGCTGGGCGAGCTGGACGTCATCGATCATCGGTCGCTCGGTTGCCATGGTCGTGTCCTGGGCAGGCAACTTCCAAGCCAGACCGCCCGCCTCGGGCGCTGCGTTGGGGGCTCCAGAAATCGCGCGGTTGCCCTGTCCCCGCGCCGCCGAAGCGCGTGGCGAGGTGCCAGCCGTGCACGACGTCGTGGCTTCTCGGCACCGATGATGCCGAGACCGGGGCCGGTGCTATACTCCCGCGCAATCTTGGGTGAGAAGTGATGCCTCCAGTCGAGCTCGGCGTCCTGCTTCCGACGCGTGAGGCCGTGATGTCCGGGCGGCCCGAGACCGGGTCCATGCTGGCCATGGCCGAGCGCGCCGAGGCCACCGGCTTCGATTCCGTCTGGATCGGTGATTCGATCACCGCGCGGCCGCGTCACGAGCCCCTGACGCTGCTGGCCGCTGTCGCCGCGCGGACGCGCCGCGTCAGGCTCGGCACGGCGGTCCTCCTGCCCGCGCTGCGCAATCCCGTCGTGCTGGCCCACGTCGTCGGCACGCTCGACCGTGTGGCCGAGGGCCGCGTGATCCTGGGCGTCGGCATTGCCGCCGACACGCCGGCCATTCGGAAGGAGTTCGAGGCCGTCGGCGTGCCGTTCGAGCGTCGGGTCGGACGATTCCTCGAGATGCTCGAGATCTGTCGCGCGCTGTGGACCCGCGACCACGTCAGCTTCAGCGGCAAGCACTTCGCGCTCCACGACGTCACCGTCGAGCCGAAGCCACATCGTCCCGGTGGCCCACCGATCTGGATCGGCGGTAGCGGCCCGACGGCGCTCCGTGAGGCCGCCAGGTTCGACGCGTGGTTTCCAACCGGCCCCAGCGTCGAGTTCTTCGCCGAGCATTTTCCGAAGATTCGCGCGGCCGCCCGCGCCGCCGGACGCAAGCCCGAGGACGTGACCGGTGCGGCGTACGTCACGCTCGCGCTGGACGCCAATCCCACCGCCGCGGAGCAGCGGCTGCATCGCTTCCTCGAGACGTACTACGCGGCGCCGGCGCGCACGCTGCTGGCTCGCCAGGCCTGCTACGCGGGCCCGATCGACGGCTGCGTGGAGTGGCTCCAGCGCTGGGTCGACGCCGGCGCGCGGCACATCAACCTGCGCTTCGCCGGCGGCGATCAGCTCGCCCAGGTCGACGAAGCGGCCTCCAGGCTCCTGCCCCGGCTCAAGCGCGGCTGACGACACCCGGTCATCGACCCGCGGCCTCTTCGGCTGGGATCGAGATGGCTGCCGCGACGATGCGGATGGATGGGCTCATCGCTCGCTGCGATCGGCGGGCTGCTGCTCCTGACCGACGGTCTGCATGCGCAGGAACCGCCGCCCGTCGTGCGGCTCCCACCGGTGCAGGTGAAGGCGGCAGCGCCGCTGCCCGAGACCCTCCCGCGACCGTGGGTGCCGTCCAGCCTCGACATCGTGGGCCCCGACGATGTCCGCGCAGCGCACCCTCGAGTGCTGCCGGATGCGCTCGAGCGCTTGCCCGGCGTCACCCTGCAGAATCAGCAGGGCAATCCGTATCAGCCGGATCTCTCGCTTCGCGGCTTCTCGGCCTCACCGGTCACCGGGCTGCCGCAGGGCATCAGCGTGTTCCTCGACGGCGTCAGGCTCAACGAGCCGACGGTCGAAGAGGTGAACTTCGATCTGATTCCCCTCGACGACGTGGATCTGATCGAGATCATCCGTGGCCCGTCGGTGCTCTTCGGTCGGAACACGCTCGGGGCTGCGGTCAACATGGTCACGCGACGCGGCCAGGAGCGGTTCGAGCTCGTGCCGGAAATCTCGGGAGGCAGTTTTGGGCGGCAGAACTACCTGCTGAGGCTCGGCGGGATGGCGGGACCGGCCGACTATTACCTGGGATTACGGTACACGGAAGAGTCGGGCTGGCGCGACGACTCCAGCACACGGATCGCCCGGGTGTTCACCAAAGTCGGCCTTCGGCGCGGCGATCTGGACGCGACGCTCTCGTACCAGCACAGCGATGACCTCATCAAGCAGCCCGGCTCGCTGCCCCAGTTCGAGGTCGCCAGCAACCCGCGCCAGAACTTCACCGCGGGCGACTTCTTCGCCCCTCATCTCGACCTCGGCACCCTCAATGCCAGCTACGCGATCACCGACAGCCTCACGCTCCAGGGCAATGCCTTCGTGCGGTCGCTCTCGACCGAGCAGTTCAACGTCAACCTCATCGCCGACAACACGCGCCTGCGCAACGAGACGCTCTCCACCGGGGGCAAGCTCCAGGCGAGTCACCGCACGACGGTCTTCGGGCGGGACAACATGGTCGTCGTCGGTGGCGAGTACACGCGGAGTAGCGTCACGAGCCGGACCTTCGAGGAGGGCGCCGACGGCCAGGCGCTCACGGCCAGCCTGAAGGATACGCAGGACGCGGTGGGTGCGTACGCCCAGGACAGCTTCACGCTCCTGCAAAGCTTCCTCGGCAAGGGCTCGAGCGTGATCCTGACCGCGGCGGGACGCTGGGACTATCTGCGGCACGACATCGACGATCGTCTCGGCGGCCCGAGTGGCGGAGTCTTCAGCTTCTCGCGGTTCAACCCGCGAGCCGGAGTCAACGTCAACCTGAGCGATCGCCTCGGATTCTTCGCGAGCTACGCCGAGGGCTTCCGCGCGCCCGCCTTCCTGGAGCTCACCTGCGCCGGGCCGGGCGCCGTGTGTCCCGGGCTCCAGGTCGGCGTGGCCCCCGACCCGCCACTCAAGGCCGTGGTCGCGAAGACCTGGGAAGTCGGCGCCTATGCGCGACCGTGGCCGTGGCTCGATGTCGACGCGTCGCTCTACCGGACCAACGTGCAAGACGACATCTTCAGCGTTGCGCCCACGGGCACGGTGGGCGTGTTCTTCCAGAACGTCGGCACGACGCGCCGCGAGGGCGCCGAATTCGGGCTCGTGGCCCGCGCCGCGCGGTTCCTCGAGGGCTACCTGAACTACGCGTACACCCGGGCCACGTTCCGCAATACCGTCGAGCTGGCCACGCCGATCGCGCCCGGGACGGAAGTCGTGCCGGCCGGCAACACCTTCGCGCTGGTCCCGAAGCATCGCCTGAATTTCGGCCTGGCGTACCACCCGTGGCCGTGGGCGACGCTCTCGCTCGGCGTGGTCCGCGTGAGCTCGCAGTTCCTGCGCGGCGACGAGGCCAACACCCAGGCGCCGCTGCCGGCGTACTGGGTCGCCAACGCGGGCCTCTCGGCCCAGTGGCGAGGCTTCGAGGCCTTCGTCACCCTCAACAACCTGCTGAACAACAAGTACGAGACCTTCGGCACCTTCGCGCCCGACGGCCGCATCCCGGGAGCGCCGGTGGTCCGCTTCGTCACACCGGCGCCCCCGATCAACGTGCTCGCGGGACTGCGCTACTCGTTCTAGGTTCCCGGCGCCGCCCGCGTCAGAAGTTCAGGGCCTCCGGCAGCGGGCCGACGATCGGAACCTCGAAGAACGGCCCGGAGCCGTCGGGGTCGACGACGACGGCGCCGTCGCTTCCGAAGAAGATCGCGATCTGCTGCTGAGCCGCGACAGCCAGATCGGCGACCAA
>Ga0209157_1001004_pt1 | contig 23694 bp, 16 predicted proteins | sample GraSoiAngelo_135_FD_185892 | JGI IMG/M metagenome (GOLD analysis project Ga0209157, IMG submission 185892) | Grasslands soil microbial communities from the Angelo Coastal Reserve, California, USA - 14_0929_05_40cm (SPAdes) (version 2) | ecosystem: Environmental > Terrestrial > Soil > Grasslands ...
GAAAATATTCATCTGCGATACGGATGGATTCATTTTAGGTCCTAACGACCCTTATGTAAAACGTTTGGAATACGAGAGCAACCCAAGTTCTCAAGCACCATCCGGTCATTAGGGAGCGAACTTGACCGTTGTGTAAGAGTGGGCTCGGCAGGATTCGAACCTGCGACCTTCGCCGTGTCAGGGCGACGTCCTAACCAGGCTTCGCCGACGCTTTAACGGCGTCTTAGACGACGAGCCCCGAGGAGCTTGGCCGAATGCTGATAGCGTATCAAGCTTTTCCCACAGCCGTATTCGAGCGAGTTATCGAGAATAGCGATACAGCTTATACCAGTTCCATGGAAAGCACGCTGTTTCATGAAGAAAAAAATTCAGCGCTCGGTACTTGCGATCTCCCTTCTGGCACTAGTGCTCGCCGCTGTGAGCTTGCCTGTCCACGCCCAGCCGACTGTTAACACGCGCGCCGATAAGTCAGCCTACGCACCCGGCGACTCAGGGACTATGACAATCTCAATAATCAATACTATTGGAAACCCGCTGTTGGTTCGCAACATTACAATATACTATCCATGGGCCGGTTATGATACCAACGGAAAATGGTTTACCGCTAATTACACCTACCCTGTCTCTCCGCCCGTGGCCTTAGCCACCAAAGGAGCCAACAATTACTCCTACACCACACAAACGTTCAACATTCCGCCTTGGTGGGGAATCAGCAGCCGATCACAGTTTGGTTGCCCGGGGAACACGAACACGAAATTCGGTTTGTACTCTGGCTGCGTCCTTCTCGGTACGAACTCTACAACACGTTATGAGGGCTTCGACTTTGGAATAGCCATGGCACTAGCGGTTTACAACCCGTCGACTCTGTCAGCTATTCAGGAGTGGATACCTGTTGCAACTCTCATCGTTCTTGTGATCGCGACAGCCATCCTGGCCATGGTCATGATGAGGCTCGGCAATCTTTCAAAGAAACCTTAGACCTAGCGTTTCTCTCTTTCTCTTCCCATCTTCTCTTGTTTTTCGTGCCTAGAAAATTCTCTGTTGTTCTCAGTGTGGGAAGGCATTTTACTGGAAGGGCTTGTCGGATCGTGCTGGGCCCGTAGCTCAGTACGGACAGTAGCGTCGGCCCTCTATTGACCGAGAGGTTAGCCGAAGGTCGCGGGTTCAAATCCCGCCGGGCCCGCCAGAGACTATCCCTGACCATCCTCCTTCTTCCTGCCTACAATCAGATGCTCGATAGCCCTCAACTGTGGATGAAACCGATGGGGCAATGCATCTTTCAATATCGCAAAGTCGGATGCCCTGAAGATCCTAAAGGCCCGGCTCATGGAGAGAAAGGCCCCCGCAAATACTAGCATAAGAATTGGCAATCTTAGCAACGGGCTAAGGTGACCAATGAATGGTATGTTGAGCACGATGAGAAGGTAGTCGGCGATTGCAAGCGGGATCCCGACACCACCAGCCAGCATGATCGCCGTAGGTAATGAATTTCCCACGTGTGTCTTCGCGGAGGACTCCATACTCCGACGGGCCAAAATGACGATACCTGCCCCGAGAATGATTCTCCCCACCGCCGCTCCGAGAGTTCCTAAGAGCCTAGCCGTAGACGCGACTGCAATCAGACCAATCACTGTAGACGCTAGCGTCACAATGAGTACCTGTCTAGCTTGGCCTACAGCTTGAAGAGACGTCGTCAGAATCGCCCCTTGAGCCGTAAATATTGTCGCTAGCGCCAAAATCGCAAAGATGCCAGCTTGTGCCACATAGGTCGGCTTGTACACCAATCCTATGACTGTCGGGGCGACTGCAGCTAGGGCAGCTCCAAAAGGCAGTACTGCTAGGTTTGTGAGTCTGAACGCGATCGCTAAGCGATCAGAAATTGCCTGGCTTCCATCGGTCGCATGACTTGCCGAGAGAGCAGGATACAGAGCCTGAGTAACTGGAATCCAGAGAATGGATAATGCGCTTACGCTAGAGACGATTACGTAGTAGATTCCGTTAGAGGCTAGATGACCTAGGATCAGATTCAAGATGGAGAAGTCCCCATACTGTTGGCCAAAAGCTATGAGAGCCGCTCCGAAAACTGGCAGGCTGAAAGATAGAAGCGGTCTCAAAGGATGCGAACGGTGCGAAGGGAGATGACCGTGCCAGAGATATACGGAAAGAGCAAGGGCTACTAAACCTCCAACTATCCAGCCAAGGATGATTCCAAGCACGCGATAACCGAGGACTGCGAGTAAGAGACCGAGTCCACGACTCAGGGGTATGTACAACGCGTTCTGGTAGAGGCTTTGGGCGTAGGAGCCTACCCCGACAAAGTAAGCTCCGAATAGGAGAATGAAGTCCAGCAAGAGTCCAGATGCGAACGTTATGATCAATAGGTTTCCGCCGTCGGGGGTGCCAATGTATGATGGTCCCACGAAGGACGAGAGAATTGTTGCTAGGAGAAAGCCAGCTGTTCCGACAGAGATGGAGAGTCTAAGGATTGTTCTCGCGGCCGCACCCGCGGTTTCCCGGTCGTTTCTCGCGATGCTGCGGGAAATATATCGTGTGGCCGACGCGGGTAGGCCTAGTTGTGTCAACGCAACGAAAGCGGCCTGGGCAGCGAGGAGCAAGCCGATCTCGTTCACTTCTATCGGGTCCAGGACCCGGGCAAGTGCGACGTAGAAGACGAGGTAGGTCGTGTAAGTAATGATCTGCTGTGTAGTTAGATAGGCTGTCCCTCGTGGAACATTATAGACATCGCTCTCCTTGGACATGGTTTGTTATCCGTGACGTCTTTTGCGGAGTTCTTCTAGATTACGGTCTAAATTGAATGGATGAGTTCGAGAACATCTTGGCACGGTATCAAGACAATTATGCTCGGAGTGAGTCAGGTAAAGTGTTGCCAACCCCGTGCTTCAACTACGATCTGTTGTCGGCCGATTCGGGCTGAGACTCCGAAAGGTTCCTTTTCCACTATTCCGATTCTCCTCAAGGATGGAACTAGCCTCTTCAAGTTTCTGAATCTCTCTGGTCTGATCGTTACGACGAGTTCGTACTCTTCTCCTCCGTAAAGTGCGAGCTCCAAGGCGGACAATCTATGCTCTTTCGCGAAGCTCTCCACCTCGGCAGCGACTGGAATTGTGTAGAGGTTGATTCCGACCATGCTTGCCTGGGCGATCTGATGGAGGCTCCATGCCAGGCCATCGCTTGAATCAATGGAACTACTAGCTCCATGGCTTTTGGCTAGAATGATTCCTTGTGTTAACCTAGCTTTGGGCAGGCGTGCAGCTCTAACGAGTAATGGATACTTCGCGAAATCCGTCTTTTGTCTTGACATGAGGATCCTTAAGCCTGCGGAGGATTTTCCGAAGGATCCAGTTACTGCAACAACATCTCCAGTGCGTGCTCCATCTCTTCGAACTAGTTCTTTCGGCTTTGCAAGCCCGACTCCGATTATGTCTATTACGAGATCGTCGGCTTGGTTTGTGTCGCCACCGATGATCTTGCAGCCGTATTCTCGTGCTGCTTGGCCGAGACCTCGGGCTATATCTTGAACTGTCTTTTTCTTGACGGGTGCTGGAAGTCCTATTGAAACCATCAGCGCCTGTGGTTTGACGCCTTTTGCCGCGAAGTCGCTGATGGTAGCGACAACGGCCTTTCTTGCAGCCTCCTGAATAGTCATTCCTGGTGGGACATCAGTGCTGCCGACGAGCATGTCTGTCTTCACGATGATCCACGTCTTCGATGAAAGGGGAATTGCGGAAACGTCATCGCTGAATCCGAGTGGGACTCTTCGCTCTCCAGCGAACTGGTTCGTGATCATACGAATAATTTCTCGCTCTGTCAGATCTTTCATCGAGGAGCAGAATGATCGATTATGGTAGGAGCTTTAAGTCAAAGCGTGGTCGAGCGTTGGCTTGGTGCCTCGGTGGCTCAGCCTGGTAGATGTTTCTCACACCGGAGAGCATCCGCCTCGTAAGCGGAAAGGCAACATCGCTCGCTTGCCCCGCAGGGTCGCGGGTTCAAACCCCGCCCGAGGCTCCAAACCCATTCCCTTTAGACCAGACTGTTTCTCGTGCTTCTGGCAAAGAGCACGTCTATGGCGGTATGCTCGCGTGAGCCTAGTCCCAGAGCGTCCCGGCGTCTGGCACCGATTCTCTACGTCTTCGTGAAGAGCGGGGCGCGCGAAAATCGACCACCCCGGGGGGTCATAGATTAGTAAGCAGAAAAGAAAAGTTACGAGGAAAAAATAGTTAGCGGAAAGGAAAAGCTACGAATCGACCGTGGTTTGTTCTGAGGAAGGGAATATGCGGCTCTGGGAGGAAGATGGCATTTGTTTGCTTTCGCCAGCGTCGTGGGAACCAATCACGCCATGCTGGACCCCCAAGGTTCCTTGGCTTGGTAAGCCGTCGATAACAAGACCGCGCTCATTTTTGAGCTTCCCCAGCTACAAATGGATATAACCGGAAATCCTCTCGAATCTTTTCCAATCTTTTCTTGTAGTGAAGATAAATAGATAGATGTAGACAGGAGAAATTGCCTTGAACGTTAGATGGGTGAAAATACTTGTTTTTCTTCTCCCTATACTGATCTTCGGCACAGGCTTTGCATTGTCCCAGATCACGTTCAACAACACTACACTCATACTGGCAGGTCAAAACATCTTCATAACACAACCAACTCTAACAAGTCAGATCTGTCCTGCGGATGGCAATGCCGCGTACAAGAACAGTGGCTTCGCTTCACTGGCTTGGACATTGACTCAAGGCGGACCGGGGGTCCAAGCATTCTTTTGCATCGACAACCAAGGAACCTCGGCTGATACTCCGAGTGTTACTGCCTCCGGCACTGGAATCGCTAACGGAGTATGTCCATCAACTGCCAGTACCCTGACATGGGCAGCGCCTTCCGGAGTTCCCACAACTCTCGCGGCACATACTGTAACCTCGACCCCAATTACTATCACCGTCTGCGCGGGGAGCGGCACGTCCGCGGGGACTGGCTCCCCCTTCACCGTGACAGTAACGTAGAGGTCGAAGATGCGTCGATCAGTCGTCCTCCTTGTTAGCCCGCTTCTTCTTTTCCTACCAGCTGTGATCGTGTTTGCCTCGACATCAGTTTCTTTCCAAAACAATACAATCATACTACCCGGCCTCGCCTCCTCACTTACTGCCAGTCCTAGCGCCGTTAGCGTAGGGCAACCGGTCTTGCTATCCTGCTCGGCTGAAGGCGGAACTGCACCCTACGCCTACTTCTGGACGCTCGGAGATGGGAATACTGGGACCGGACCAGATCCCAGCCACGTGTACAATATCCAGGGTCTAATGAGAGTCGTGTGTTCTGTGACGGATGGCTCAAGCTCATCTGTAGGTAGCGTTGGCTACGTAACAGTCAGTTGAACTCGGTTGCGCAGGGTTCAAAGCAATAGGGATTCCGAGCCGAACAAGCCAGCTCCCTCGCGCTTTCATTGAATCAAGGGCAACTGGTTGGGTGAGAAAGTTTGGAGGCTTTCATGATGATATCTGGGCAATTGCTGGATCTAGAGCAAAGCTTGTCTTGCAGTATTTCCAAAACCGGGGCATCTCGGGAAGGAAGAGTTGGCAATGCAGCGCGAGTATCAGGTCGTAACCTTTGACTGCTACGGGACCCTTATCGATTGGGAAACAGGAATCCGAGCCTCCTTCAAACAAGCTCTAAGAGAGCTAGAACTAAGCCAGTCCGAAGAGGCCAGAGTGTTCGATCTTTACGAGGAGGAAGAGAAGAGAATTGAAGCCCTGAAGCCCTACAGGTCCTACCGCGAAGTCCTATCCGAAGCGGCCTCAGCGGCGGCGAGAAGATTCGGAAAGAACATTCCGAAGGAGCTGTCAGCTCTTCTAGCAAAACAACTTCCAGGATGGAATCCTTTTCCAGACACGAACCCTGCCCTTGAAAGGCTGGCAAGCAAGTACAAGCTGGGAATATTATCGAATGTGGACAATGACCTTCTGACCGGCACGCTGAAGCATTTCAACATCCCATTCGATCTTGTCGTGACTGCAGAACAGGTGAGATCGTATAAGCCCGGAAGGAAACATTTCGAAGAAGCGCAAAGAATCATAGGAGACAAAGGCTGGCTTCACGTGGCCGCGAGCCTCTACCACGACATCGAACCTGCGTCAAAGCTCGGAATCAAAAGCGTGTGGGTCAATAGAAAGAAATTGGTCGCGGGTCGAAACTACCTGGGGCTAGCGAGAGAAGTCGAGAACTTGACTCAGCTGGCGGATTGGCTCGCTCCCTAAGAATTGAGCCTACTAGGGTTTCCAGGCTATTCCTCTAAACTGCGAGGTAGTCAACGGAGTGCTCGAGAGTTTCGATAAGGTCCCGCTGGAGTAGGTCAGCATTGTTCCGCTTCCGCCGAGAATGTAGGCTGTTCCGGACGATGACCAGCTGACCGCGTAGAGCCAGCTGCCAGTCATGTTAGGAAGCAGTGTCAGCGTTGACCCGTTATACGTTAGGACCATGCCGTTGTCTCCCACGAGTAGGGCAAGGCTGCCCGTGGGGTTGAACGCGATCGATTTGATCGCATTCGTTCCCGTCAATCCGTTCGTATTGAGCGGCGCAACCAGTGTACCGTTGAACGTGAGGACGACCCCGTTGAGTCCTCCAATCAACGCGTACTGGCCGTTGGGGTTCCAGGCGACCGTGTTCAGGTCGTTGGTTGTCCCAGTTGAAAACGAACTGATGATGGTTCCGTCGTACGTCCTAAGAACGCCACTCTTGCAAGCCATCACTACATAACTTCCACTCGGATGCCAGCTCATTGAGAGAATCGTGGTTCCTCCAGCGTTGCTTATCTGTTTCACGGAGATACCGTCGTATTTCAGGAGCAATCCAACGGAGCCGCCGATGAGAGCGTACGAGCCATCTTGCTTCCAAGAGACGGACCAGAAATTGTAACCGGTCGATATGCCAGTAGGAACCGTTGTAAGCTGAGTCCCATCATATTTCAGCAGAACCGCGAAGTCTCCTGCGATTAGCGCATAGGTGCCGTCTGGCTTCCAGGCCACCTGTCGGAGGGGTGTCGTGACTGGTTGACCAACAAGTGTCAGGGTTCCGTTCTGATAGAGTTTGTAGATTTTTCCCTCAGCGGTGACAACTAGAGCGTACTGCGACACGCCAGGAACAGTAACTGTCATGGTGCCCGTTGCCTGGCCAGTTGAGCCACTGTTGTCTGTCCCGGTGATACTGATGGTAAAAGTGCCGGTCTGGCTGTATGAGTGCGTATCTGAGGTTGCCGAGCCGGGTAGGCTATCGGGCGTGGTCCCGTCTCCCCAGTTTATGTTGATCGACGAGATGGTTCCGTCAGGGTCGGTGGCTGTGATGATCAAGGTGACTGGTTGACCTGTGTTCGCGGGATTCGGTGAGATGTTGGAGATGACCACAACTGGGGACCGATCATTGACTATCACCGACGACGTCCGTTGTCCAGTGTTCCCGCTATTGTCTGTGACAGTTATTGTGATGGTGAAGTTTTGGCTCTTGAAGCTGCCCGTGGAGGAGTAAACGTGCGACGCCGAAGTAGCGGAACCTGCCAAGACACTAGCAGTCGATCCGTCTCCCCAGTTGACACTCACCGAAACGATCGAACCGTCGGCGTCATTTGAGGAGAAGGCCGCAGTAACTGTCACCCCCGTATTGGCTGGGTTAGGGGACACGGTTGAAATCGTCACAGTCGGCGACCGATCGTTCACTGTCTCAGTACCGGTGCCCGACCCCGATCCTCCACTGTTGGTCGCTGTTACTGTTATCGTGAACGTTTGAGACTTAACACTGCCAGTGCTGGAGAAAATGTGTATGTCAGAAGTAGAATTGCCAGGAAGACTGTCAACTGCGGTGCCGTCACCCCAGTTTACAGTAATGCCTGTCACCGGTACGGTACTCGACACGGTAAATGTGATGGTTACAGTTTGGCCGGTAGCGGTCGGATTAGGCGTTGGATTATTGACATTGACAGTCGGGGGTGAAACAGGCGTCTGGACCATAGCTGACCCCGTACCTTGGCCGGTTGAGCCGCTGTTGTCCACAGCTGTTACTGTGATAGTAAACGTGTTGGCTGAGCCATAGGTGTGAGTGTCCGTTCTCGCTGTCCCAGTAAGAATATCTGGCGTGGAGCCGTCACCCCAGTTAACGGTAATGGACGATATAGTACCGTCAATATCAGTGGCCGTGAAGGTTACTGTGACTAGTTGTCCGGTATTAGCTGGATTAGGCGAAACACTAGTCAGTGCTACAACCGGAGGCCTGTCGTTAACAGTTTCAGATATGACAGCCGAGCCTGTTGAACCACCGTTGTCAGTTGCAGTGACTGTGATCGTGAAACTCTTGCTCGCGGAAATGCCTGTTGAAGCGTACGTGTGAGTATCACTTGTGGCGGTGCCAAGAAGATTGTCGATGGCTGTGCCGTCACCCCAGTTTACAGTTATTCCTGAGACAGTCCCGTCAACGTCTCCGGATGTGAAAGTTGTGCTAATGGTCGAACCTGTGTTGGCCGGATTTGGTGCGACGCCAGTAATGGTTACCGTAGGGCGCCGGTCGTTAACAGTCTCCTGGGTTGACGCGGAGCCTGTTCCGGCAGAATTGGTCGCGGAAATGGTTATCGTGAAGATCTGTGACTTGGAGTTGCCAGTTGAGGCGTAGACGTGAGTGTCGGAAGTGGCTGTGGCTGCAAGACTGTCGGGTGTTGTCCCATCGCCCCAGTTGACCGCGATACTAGTAACTGGAAGTGTACTAGATACTGTGAACGTTGCAGTGACGATCGCGCCTGTGTTGGCTGGATTTGGGGTGACACTCGAAATGTTCACGGTGGGCGCGAGAGGAGCGGAGACGGTTTCGGAGATCGTGCCGGAACCTGTAGATCCACTGTTGTCAGTTGCAGTTACGGTAATAGTGAAATTGCCTCCGGAGTGATATGCGTGCGTGTCTGACGTCGCGGTTCCTGGCAGACTGTCAGGCGTCGTTCCGTCACCCCAGTTGACGCTGAAGGAAGAAATTGCGCCATCAGGATCTGTCGCGGAGAATGTCATAGTAACAGTCTGGCTGACGAGGGCTGGGTTCGGTGAGACGCTGCTCACTGTCGTAACTGGGGGCCTGTCATTGACAGTCTCGGAAGTTGTGCCTGAGCCTGGTCCAGCGCTGTTTGAGGCTGTAACCGTTACGGTGAACGTTTGAGCCTTCGCACTCCCTGTACTTCCGTAAATGTGTGTGTCGGATCTCGCGGTGCCGGATAGACTGTCTGATGTTGTGCCATCACCCCAGTTGACTGTGACACCTGTAATCGTGGCTGAGCTGGAAACAGTAAAGGAAACGGTAACGGTGGTTCCAGTATTGGCGGGGTTGGGAGTCGGAGCATTAACTGCTACGGTAGGCGGCAGGACAGAACTCTGGACGGGCCTCCAAGCCGTGAAGGGGTGTAGTTCCCAGCCCGACCAGTTGTGGGTTGAGAAGTTGAGCGAGTCCGCGTCCCAGTAAACGAAACCCTGGACATCGATCAATTGTCCCGGGTTTGGAGGAATCGGGGGAGCGGTTCCGGAGGCGTTCCAGTCGCCATCAATCTCGGCGTATATTCTGTGCATGTAACAGGACGGACAGCTCGTTGCTGATACGTTCCCGACGCTGAAGACAACGTCACAGTTCCTTCCGTTGGGAAACATTGCGGCGCCGTTAGATTGGTCGTAGGAGGTCCTGCAATCATAGGTTGCCACTTCTGGCGGCACGGTCAATGCTACGTTGTGAAGTTCCACGAAAGTTGAGATCCCGTTGACAAAGCATGGTGGTTGCAGGCTTTTCTTTGAGAATGGCCAATTGTTGGGGCTTGACCCGAAGGGCTGGTTGCCCGCCAGCTTGAATCCGCCACCACTGTAGTCCGCGCCCACGGATGTGGGGATGGTCGCGTTTCTCTGGATAGAGACTTTGCCGATGACTTGCTCTATCGTGGACTGGGTTGGACTGCACGGCACCGCGCTGTTCCAAGAGCCTAAGGCGATGATGCTATGATTTGACCCGACCCGGTTAGCAGAGTCAGTTGCGGTTAGTGTCACGTTGAAGTAGTTTGCCGAAGAATAGCTGTGACTGACTGTTGAACCAGTTGCCCCACTACCATCTCCAAAGTCCCAGGTGAACGAGTAGGGGCCTACGCCACCTGTTGCTGTCCCCGTAAAAGTTACAATCTGCCCGATTTGCGGGACCAGAGGCGACCAAGTTGCGGACGGGACTGGGGTGAGACCCGTGGTGAGACTGAACTTGTCTGAGAAAGTTCCTGAGAAGTAGGTCTGCACGTCGATGCTACCAGCGGAGATTGTGTACTTGGTGAAGCCGAGGCCGTTCCCTGCAGTGTTGTGGCCCATCAGCTTGGCGAAATACGGTGCTTCCGCGACATTCTGAGTATTCGAGGCGCCATTGCCGACGCCGTACAGGTCGTCTATCCAAGCCCCTTGAACCACAACGACACTTCCCGCTCCACGAGTATAGTTACCGGTTCCAGCGTCTACCACGCATCCGGAGTTGTAGACCGCATATCCACTACCATCAGTGGTCATCTTTGGGCAGGTGGTTGGGTTGAGGGCGAGTTGCTTGCTCCTTTCGTATGCGTTATCATGAGCCTGGATGATCAGGTCTACTTTCTTCTGAACAAGCATATTGAAGAAAGCTATTCCCATAGAGCAAGTTGCGTCGCTGCTGCTTATGCAGAGCTTATGGGTCGCAACGATCACCCAGCCTATTCCCTTCGAGCGAGCATTGTCTATCGCGTTCGCGATCCAGTTATAATGAAGATCATTGGCGTTGTATTGCCAACATCCGTATTGGTCGGTACAGGGCTGGCCGGTCTGCGAACTGCAGTTGGGCGACAAGGTGCATACGCCCGTGATGTTGTAGATTTTTGGAGCAGCAAAGATGAAACGTGCGATTGGATTTACAGCAGGATAGTCGAAATAGTATTCTTTGCCGTAGCAATCACCCTCGACCGGCCCGCACACAATTGGAACACCAACATCCAAAGAACAGCCGTTGACATATCTTTCATAACTGTGAGTCTCCCCAAAAGTGGAAGAGTGTCCACCGGTATCGCGGTCGCCGGGAAGAATCTGGATGTTGTTGAATTTGGACTTGAACTGACCACACCAAACTCCTCCGGTGACCGATGGGTCATAACTGAAACCTCCCAAGCCTAGAAAGAAGTTAGGGTTGACAGTCTGCAAGCGATTCAAGTTATTAACCGAAGTACTAACGGTCAGACTGCCGATGTCTCCAGAGGCGCTAAATGAGAAGCCAGCTGAGACTGCGTTGGCTGGTGGGACAATCCCGTTCAGGAAGGTCGGAAAGGAGAAGACTGATAGGGTCATCAGTAATATAGCAACGGGAACGGCACGTCTCATCCGGTTCGCACAAAGCCTTCAGTGCAACCTGCTATTAAAAACATATGAGATTCACTCGTCAGAAGACATAATTTTCATCCTCGGGATACCATTATCACCATCATCTCACTTGAACATGCAGAACCATCGATCATGACATATTTAGGCCCCGATTTCGGCATCTAGCAAAGTTTCTTCGGACAGCATATTCGCAAGAGGAATCGTCTCCACAGATAAGAAAAGACGTTACTCAAACGGCCGAACACAGTCCCCCCTTGATTTCTCCACTAGGTTGGCATCGCGTACCCGAGCGCTCCCAAGACTTTCTGTTCCTGACTTTACGACGTATTATCAAAATGAAAGAGAAGAGATAGATCGATTCCAGGAATCAGGTTCGCTTCTCGGATCCGGACGAGCGACGTAATCTAGATCGAGCAATGAGTGCTTTGATGCTGGTAGGGAATCGTGTCAGATAGGCCGACACGAGTACTACAGTGGTCCCCAAGGCGCCAAGGACATACCACAATCCATTGCCTGAGAAGAATGAAACTGGAGTAGTAATCGGGGTCGTCGATATTCTCCATGCAGTTACGTGCAGCTCCCAACCGGTGTAGGAATGCCAAGGCTGGTCCAGCCATTGCGGGTTCCAATAAATGAAACCTTGAACGTCTATCGTTTGTCCTTGCGCAGGCGAGGCAGGCGCGATTCCGGCGGCCTTCCAGTCTCGGTCTATTACCGCATAGATCCGATGCATGTAGCAGGCTGGACAAGAGGGCGTGGAGCCTGCGAGGCTGAACGTCGTGGAGCAAAAACTCTGTTTGTTGGGGAAGTATCCGCCGGTATTGGAGATATCGTAGAAGATGCCACAGTCCTCCTGGGGATCCACGGAGAGCGCGGTTACACTGTGAACCTCAACAAACGCAGGAACACCTGAAGTAGAGCACGGTTTCCCTCCGGAATAGGGATAGAGGGCTCTCTTCGAGAAGGGCCAATCCGAAGCCGAAGGGTTCGCTCCGTAGGACAGGTTGCCTGCCAGCTTGAATGCTCCGCCGCTGTAGTCAGCCCCAGTCGAGTTTGAGTCATACGGTATCCTCTGAATGGTCGCCGACCCGAGGACAGCTTCAAGGGTCGATAGCGTCGGACTACAGGAAACCGCTGGATTCCAAGAACCCACCACCAAGAATTGCTGTGCTGTTCTCGAATTTCCCAGAGAGTCCATCGTGGTGAGCGTCACGTTGTAGTAACCGTTTGATTCGTATGAATGGACAGGAGTCGGGCCGGTGGCCGTTGACCGGTCGCCGAAACTCCAGCTGTAGGAGTATGGAGGAATCCCACCTGCCGTCACGGCGGAGAAGGCCACAGCGTACCCGGGACCGGGATTGGGAGGCGACCATGTTACTGTGGAGACGGGAGGTTTGGAGATGCTGAAGAAATCCTGAAAAGAGCCCGCGAAATGGGTCTGAACATCTATTCTCCCATCATCCCCCTTTTCGCCGGTGACAGTGTAACTGACAAAACCATTTCCATTGCCCGGGGTGTTGCCCCCCATGAGCTTGACAAAGTAAGGCGCTTCAGCCGCATTGTACCCATTGTTTACCGACGTGTCGTTGATGTTGTAGCATGGATTCTGGAAGTTGCAGCTGAAGGTGCCATCTATTACAACCACTGTGCCGGCTCCTGGTTGGTAGAATCCCCTTGATCCATCATCGATGATGCAACCCGAGGTGGTAGAGTTGTAGACCGCCCAATTGTCAAAGTTAGTAGTGATACCGTTACAAAGGGGTTGGCCATCCACCGATGTTGAGTTGAGGGCCAGTTGCTTGCTCCTTTCATAGGCGTGATCGTCGCCTTCGAGGATAAGGTCAACTTTCTTTGAGAGGAGGAAATTGAAAAGCTCGGTCCCGATCTCGCAGTTTTCCCTTCCTGCGCTTATGCACAGCTTATGGATTCCAACAATCACCCATTCATTCTGACTTTGGGCATCATCTATAGCGATCTTAGCCCAATTCCAGTGGTTCGCGAAGCTATTGTTGTAATTTGGAGTATGGTAATCTATGTCTTTGAGGTCATCGCTTTCGTAGTTCCAGCAGTCGAAGAGGTAGCTACACTGCCGTTGTTGAGGGCTGTTACAGTCGGGGAACGGCAAAATATCAGGTTGTCCCTGATGCCACCTGTTGCACCTGCCGGTAATGTTGTAGATGCCTGGGCTTAACATAATGAACCTGGCGATAGGAGCGTTGGCTGGATAGTCGAAGTAGTACTCCCTCCCGTAATCGCATCCCTTGGGCTCGCAGGTGGGGTTCGTTGCCAAACTGTACGGACATCCGTAGGTAGAACCATGTGACCCCACGAACTTCTCGTAGCTCCGAGTTGCCGATGTATCATTGAGATAGGGGTCGTCTCCAGTGTCATGGTATCCCGGGATGATCTCAATATTGCTAAACTGGGTTTTGAACTCCGAGCACCATTTAGTGCCAGTGTAGGAAGAGTTGTAGCTCAGATCACCCAGCCCCAAGAAGAAGTTAGGGCCCAGGGACTTCAGCGAGCGCAAGCTATCAGAACCTACCCCCCTTATTGGGCTGTTTAGGTCTCCGGAGGCGGCAAATACGAAACTTGTTTCCCCAGCTCCCAGGGCAGTAGCAGGTGATGTCGTGATAGACGATAGGATGAGAGGCAGCACCGCTAAGACGCTGAAGAGAAAAACCCTACCACGTGGTATTTGCAACTGCCTGCGTCGATAGGCCGGCCTTCGGGAGATTTAAGGATGAATAATCCTCTCCCCTTGCGGAAGATATCGAAAGCTATCCGCCTCAATACAACCGCAAGTGCCTAGCAATTCCCGATACAGCTCAGATGAAGTAGGTGCAGGATTTCAATTGGCATTTCGGAACCGGGAGAAACCACCCTTCTTCCTGGAATGTTGGGGGATGCATAATGAGCTGTTAAGCAATGATAAGTCTTACCTTGCCAATAGTCTTAGCGTTCTCCCAACCCTGGTAGACGCAATAAGCTTACCATTCTCAAGCCTACACTTCGCCAAAGTGGTAACCTTTGACAGCTACGGGACATTGATCAATTGGGAAGCCGGGATTCGAACCGCTTTCAAGCAGTCTTAACTTGTTCAAGTGTAATTGAAGCGTCCCAAGTGTTTGGGTCGTTAGGATCTTTTGATCCTCTTTCGGTAGATTGTCGCTGTTGTGATTATCGCTAACCCCCCGATACCGAGAACAGTGAGCCAAACAATTTGCGAGTCGAGCGTCAAAGAGCCGTTGGGCTGGGATGGGGGACTTGTCGTGCTCACAGTTAGAGTCCTTGCGGGGGAACCGCAGGTGCTGCTAAATCCTGCATTGTTAACATCGCCGCTGTATGACGCCTCCCACCGATATGTGCCTGGGATCTGAGGTGTGAAGGGTTGCGAGGCATAGTTTCCATTTCCATCGACAGACACAATTGATGTGAAGGATGGGGACCCGGTGCAGGCCTCGTTGTTCAGGAATGCCTTGAACGTTAGGGTTCCAGTCGGATTGAATCCGTTCATTATTGAAACGACTTCCGACGCTGATGATGCGAGTCGAAGCGTAAGCGTCTTGGGATAAACCGATGCCGTCATCTCCACATTCGCTTTGGTGATAGTAACATGGACGGTCGCGATGGACGTGTCGATTCCATCCGTCACCGTGAATTCGGCACTGTAGCGTCCTGGGATGCGACTATTGCTCGGGAACCAGGTCATTGTGCCAGTTACTTGTGACATGCCAAGTACGGCAGTAAAGGTAGCCCCCAGAGTCGTACAATTAGTGCAGGACATGGTGAGGGATTGAGGAGTGGCGTCAATGTCAGTAGCGTTTACGTCAAGCGAGAGGGTCTCCGCAACCGTTACGCTCTGATTGCCCGGAATGATCAGGACCGGCGGAATGTTGGTCGGCGGCTTCGGATAGACCGTTATGACTATGGTCGCATTAGAACTCTGAAGTCCATCAGTGATTATGAATGTGATATTGTAGGATTGACCAGCTTGGGCGACGCTTGGGGTCCAAGTGAAGCTCCCTGTAACTTGACCTAGACCACTGACTTCCGGGAAGGTGGCTCCAGCAGGGCAGTCCAGACAGGATAATGTTAGGTTCTGAGGAGGGGTATCAGGGTCAGAAGCGTTGACCTTGAACGATAACACATTTCCCGCGATGGCGCTCAAACCGGTTGGCGCTTGAAGGGTTGGAGGTTGATCGTGGGAGACTGGCGGAGTCACTGGCTGAAATCTCAGCAGGTTTCCCCAAGTGTCCAGGGCGCCGCAACAAGACCCCTCGCCCGCTTCCCACCAGAGCCATCCCATGTTCTCTGACTGCATCTGATTCGTTAGATATTGGATAAAGTGGAGTGTGGTATTCGAGTAGCTGGCGTCATCTGTTCCCACAGCGTCAGGAGGTTTTGCGCACACGTTGTTGCAACTGTAGTAAACGGCTCCACCCTCCGTGTCCAGAATGGGCATATGATAGGTGGAGCTTGCATTGAGCATTCCTTGGTTGTAAATATCTGCAACGCACTCGGCGGTGCTGTTGCTCCACGTTCTCGTGGCGCTTTTGTCGCAGCTTCCATAGACCCCAATGCTCTGCGACCATAGGTCATAAAAGAAGTATGGGTGAATTGATAGGAAAGTCTGGTTGAGAGGATCAGTTATTGTGGGGTAACAATTAACCAGGGATAGTGGATCAAACGTGCACCCATCGTTGCTTATCGTGTTCTCAACGGCAATCCAGTGAGTGTCACCGAGAGCTCTTGCTTGAGTAATCCACGTCTGATATGCCGCTGATAGCAACGACACAGACCCGGCAGGCTCGTTGATCGGCTCCCATACTATTCGGGTATAGCCCCAGTTGGTGGAGAGAACCCCGCTCCAGAAAGACAGCCATTGCAATTGGCAACTGTCGATAAGGTCCCTGTAACTGTGGTAGTCGAGGATGACCCACATGTTGTACTGCTGAGCGATTTGTATTGTCTGACTAAACCAAGCTGAGCTCCAATCGCCCAGTTCTCCGGACGAGCACGGCGTGGTGCCTGCGCTAAATCCCACTCTCACCGCATTGTATCCTGACTGGTTCAGCCTTTGGAGAGTGGATTGCATTTGCCCGTTTGAGGCCTCATCCAGCGTTACTCCTCCCCATCCCTGGATCACAGGTGGTTTAGTCGCAACCTGGTCAGAAATAGTCCTGGAGCTATAGTCGCCGGGAACAATAAGAGGGGCCGCCTTAACCATATTCATTCCCACTTGCTTTACCGTCGGACCGCTGAACGACGAAGACATGGAAGTTGTGACGATACCGAGAAGGATGAGAAAACAGAGTAGCAACGATTCAGTCCGACAGTTCAAGGGGTACATTTCGGTGCACGTTCTCCAAGAGATTTAGACAGCGAGGGGCCTAAATGATGGGTTCTCAACTGAACCATGACACAGTACTATTTTGGGTACTTTCTACCTGTCGTTACCAGCTATCAAAGATTACTATTTGGGCAGTTCCAACTTCAGCGTCAAGGGATCGGTTAAACCATGCCGGAAGGAGTGTCCCGAGTTGGAACTTGTCCAGTATGAACGCAATGCGAATAGGGATACTCGGTCTTGAAATGGGAAACTCATTGCCACACCGTCTATAGTAACCGTCGCCATCGCAGATTCGACGCCCTAAACACTCCAAGAGAGATGATAGAGGCAGCAATCAGAAAGGGCTTGCAAGGGATGATAATTACAGACCACGACAGCGTAGCCGGGGGCTTGGCCGGGAGGAAAGCAGCACGAAGATACAAGGAATTCAAAGTGATCCCTGGCGCAGAAGTGACGAGCCGTTCCGGCCACATTCTAGCAGTTGGCATAGAAAATAATGTTCCTAGAAGCCTTACCGTGGAGGAGACGGTTGAAAGAATTCATGACCTCGGAGGAATTGCCGTCGCCTCTCATCCCTTTTCGAGCCGGGTCCGACCATCGCTTGGGGAAGAGTGCTTGAAAACCGATGGAGTTGAGGTTTTCAACGCAACAAATCGAGGAGATTCCAATTCTAGAGCCTTGTTTCTGGCGCAAACACACGGGCGTCGAGGAACGGCGGGTAGCGATGCTCACTGGCATAGGACGGTGGGAAACGCAGGAATAGTCTGCGAGGATCCCTTAGAGGATATTCCCCATGGCCGAGCGAGGCTGTTTGGAGAATACACTAGCACTTGGAACATGACGGTTTTCAACTTTCGCCAACTGGCCTCTGCGCTAGCAAATAGGCCGCTCTGGAAGTGATGGGAAAAAATTCAGATATTAGCTATGTGCCAGGCGTGTCCTGGTTCCTTTCAGGGTAAGCTCTTACGATTGTTCCATCATGATTATCGATGATCATCCTCGGAGTCTTGAGAATTTGTCCGTAATCCTGAGCTCTTTCATCTAGGTCTGAAGCGACCCTATGCCAGTGATCAGGGACTGTTGCATACACTGGCTCGAAGATCGCCCACTTATCAGCGTACGAGAAGAATTTTGCTCCCGCTTGCGCCAGTAGCAAGTAGGCCTCTCCGATTGACCCCTCGTCCAGAGTCCTGACATGCTCTTTGTAGAACAACATCAGTCGCTCTCTATGACCCTTCATAGTCTTTGTCCGCGTCAACTTCCAACTATGGAACTCGGCTAGAACCTCTCCCTGGGGAATCCGGCACAAAGGACAGGGTTGGCCGTCACTAGTGAACTGCTCTTTCGTCCCCATAGAGTTTGGCTGCCGATCACTGGACAATTCTGACCCTACCCAATTGGATGAGTACGGATCGTCCCTTAGAAGTATTACCCTCCTTCCTCGATAGTCATAGATCTCCAGCTTTCTACCGATACAAAATGGCAACAATGCCTCTGCGATTCCTTATAGGAACCTACTCTTCAGAGCCTGAGCCACGTGGAAGGGTGGCCGAGAGAACACGTGCAACAGGACTAAAGTGTGAGGCAAAAATGGATGGACCAAAAACGCCGCACTGAGATCCTACTCGTCTCGCAGACAATTTTCATAACTCTCTTGCTCTACTGGATGTTCCTCGAAAGCCAGTCCAACGCTTACTTCAGGGGGTGGTTATCCCAGTATTTCCCTCTCGGCCTTGTACTGCTCAACGGATGGATCGTCGCGCTTGCAATCACCGAGCTAGCTCTTGTTACTGGATTCTTGATCGGCAGACTGGAAGGCGGACCGGCCGCTTCAAAGCCCGGGGTCAAGAAAATAGAGAAGATTGACGACCCTTTACGTGAGCCGCAACTTGAGCCTCGACCCGCTCGCCAGAGAGAACCACCCTTTTCGAGGTCGACCCGGATATATGAAATCGTTGACCTCAAGGTTCTCATCATCATGTTGATGCTTGCAACTCAAGCAATCTCTCTCTGGCTCATCACTGCCTCAAACCTCCGAATCACAACTTTTACCGCGAACTCCTTCTACTATTACTCACACCTACCCTTCACTTACTGGTGGGGGCTGGCGACAACGCTGGCCCTCTTCTTCGCGAGGCCAATTCTCCGAGGAAGATCCCGGATAGGACTGGACATGGGCGCTTTGTTCCTGCTTGTCTTCTACCTCATCGGCATACCATCCTTCACGTATCAAGACCCTCGATTCCTAGACACTTACTATCATACCGGAAACTCTCTTGACCTCCTCAACTACCAAGGATGGCTGACATCTCCAAACTGGTACGTTCATCAATTCCCCGGTGTCTTCGCCTTCATCGCCCAGCTCGTTTCGGTGGCGGGAATCGACCCATTCCAGCTCATGAGATTCTACCCTCTGGGTCTAGCACTTGTGATCGTGTTCCTTACATACGTCATAGTTCGAATGCACAGCGAACAATACGCCTCCATCGCTTCCGCGACCCTTCTAGGCGGGCTCTGGTTTCAGCTCCACATCTCACCCCAAAGCCTAGAGCTAATCCTATACCTGGGAGCGTTGTTCCTATTGTTGAAGGTCATCGAAGACGAACCGCGCAGAAGGCTCTGGACAATGCTAGGTCTTGCGTCAACACCGATCTTTGTAGCCAGCCATCCTGAGACGCCCCTAGCCGTTAGTCTCGGTCTTGCCGCATTCCTAGCTTTGTCTCTGCTGAAATCGAGGCGTACTCTGCAGCTGCACACCCTGAAAATAGCTCTGCCATTCGCTGTTCTCATCGGCTGGGTTCTCTTCTGGTGGGGTCTTGTAGCTGTCGACGCACGAGACCTCGTCCAGAGATCGATTCTGGATAAGGCTCTCACATACTTCTCGCAACTACCCTCAGGAATCTCCACGCAGACCTCGAACGTTCCAGCCGTTCCATCGTACAGTTACGGACTAACAATTCTCTCCGAGCAAGTGATCTCTGCAATAGTATGGACCACAGGGCTCACCTATTTCGTCCTAGTCCGAAAACTCCAACCGAGAGAACTGTTCCTAGGCGGGCTCTTCCTCGCAGCTGTATCAACCATACCTATCGCGATCTTCGGTCGGGCAGACGTGCTCCAGAGAAGCTACCTTTTCGCCATGTTCCCCTTCATCATTCTCACAGCGTGGCTTCTCGAACGGAGGACAGTTCTCACATTACGCGGCAGGAATCTTTTCCGATTAGTGAAGGTGGGGTTCATCGTAATGATGGTCCTCTTCTCCGCCATAATACCACTCACGAGATACGGGGTCGATCCTATCGAGTACATCTCCAGCTCATCACTTTATGTATCGAACATATCATCAGGATTGACACAGCAGCATTCTCTCCTATTCCTTCATCCAGAAGAGGACGGATGGAGATTCTATGCTGGAATCAACGGGGCAATAAGAGAGCCAAAGCTGGAACAGAAGAACCTTGCCAATCAGCCGGGAGGCTATGTCAAGCCGGGCACGGACCCCACCGTGCCTGGGTTTAACCTAACTTACACCCCGGCAGACGGTTCTGCGAACTACGTTGTATTGACGACGTACTGGCAGAACCTCTACACGTTGCGATTCGGATCGAACTCAGCCGTCTACATACAAGCCAGGAATAATTATACTGATATCGTAATGCAAAACTTCAACCTCGTATACTCGACAGGTACGGACCAGATCTACGCGAATCAGGCGCTAGGATAGATACTCGAGAGTCTCATGCAGAGTTGAACCAGACTTGGAGAGGAACTCCAACCCTGGAACTCTGCCCCTTGTAACCATACTGGAACGAGTTTGAAGCTATATCAAAGGTCCAGAGTTCGAAGAAAAACCTGAATCTCTGACCCCCGACCGCACCCACGGGAGGAGAAACCTGTTGGCCATTGATTCTCATGTTGATGAATATCATTCCACCCTGGGAACTTTTCGAAGTAACGCTCCAAGTAAAATTCACAAACGCCGTCCGCCCATTCGGGATGAAGACTGAGCTGTTGCCGAGCTGCGGGACAATATTTGCGGGAACCGTCGCATTAGGGTTGGGGCTTGTGCCATTTGCCAATCGGTAGACGATCTGTACATACTGGATTGATCCCATTTGATTAGTTATGGCAAAGTGCCAGTCTAGGGTCTGGCCGACTGAGACGTTAGCTCCCGCTCCTGAGAAATAGTTGGAGAGAGAACCGCTGGGCGAAAAAATCCCCCAGGCCATGAACTCCTGCGAAGGAGGTCGACTCAGAGAATAATAGGCGACCGAACTGTAGACCAAGCTGAAACTCCCGAACAGAAGGAGCAGCACTAGGATTCTTCGCTGCGTCTACCTTGACACCTCAATCCAGCCGAGTTCGGCGCAATCTCATTCTCCGAACAAGATTTTCGAGCCGATCGAGCTCCAGCACAAACAAGGCCGAGCCGAACCCGGCAGCTACCGCGATGGAATATGCGGCAACCTGGCTGAGGAATGTTTGTGTCCGAGCGGCGCTGGTTAGACTTAGTGCTTGTGCTGAGGTGGCGTTCGACAAGCTCACCGACTTGTTGGCGTAGAAGTTGGATGCATTGACGTCTTTCGAAAATAGCAGGGTCGCATTATCCTCGTAGCCGAGAGCTAGATTGAGGTTGTTGGCTAGGAGGGAAATCTGCCATGGAGAAGCACCTTCGAAATCGGCCTGCCGAACCAGCACGAACGCCTGGACGAGTTTGCTCTGAGCATCATCGATCTGAGTCGATTGTCCTATCGCGTTCTCATTGCCAACCGAGAGACAAAATATGAGAGCCAGGAGGATTCCCAGAGGGGCCAGTTGACGGAAGCGCATATCTGGGTCTCAAACTCTAACGAGCAAAGGTTAGGCTTTAGGATTTGCCTGAACTAACGCGAGAAGCGCTCATAGAGGTTGTCAAACAACATCGTCCCACGAGCTTCGCCTCTCTCAAGAAATCCTTGGTTGAAGAGAACATCAACATCGACGATGAGAAACTTCTCGCCTTAGTCGAACAATTGAAATCCGAAGGAACAATCAAGCCGTCCGTCAATAGTCCAGGCTCGTTCAAGGAGTATCTCGCCGACATCTGGAACACCTGGTGGTTCTACCTTGCAATCATCGTCGCGTTGTCCGAACTCTTCTTCGTAATCTCCAACGCACAGGCAGGAGCGGCTCTGTTTCTAAGAATCCTATTCGGACTAGGGATGCTGGGCATTATACCAGGCTTCCTCACAGTATTGATAATCTTCCCCGGGAGCCAAGTGAATGCTCTGGAGAAAATTGCTCTCAGTATTTTTCTAAGCGTTCTGATATCAATAACGATCGGGATACTACTAGGTTTAGGCCCCTACTTCCAGGCGTCAAACAACATCATCATCCTAACCGTCTATGTCGTCCTAGCGGATGTTGCCGCGAGCTATCGGTCCTACGACTTCCTCAAGAGATCCCGCCAGCTCGCCTAGCAGAGAACTTGAGGCTATTACTCTCCATACTTTTCGATGAATCGTATCCGCGGACACTCGAGCGTTAACGATTGTGACGCCCCAGCTAGAACTCAGCTCGCGATAGAGCCGAAGCCTCTCAACATAATCCTCCAACCTTGGAAGATCAGGTTTTCTTTTGAACGCAACGTCGGGGTCAATGTCCATGAAGAAGGCAAAGTTCGGCCTCGGGAGGAGACGTAGGAGCTGGAAACCCAATCGCATGTGACCTGGCGTGTCGTGCAGTCCTGCCATTCCATCCACCACCATGTCCAGCGCATACCTGTCGCATATCACAGTCCGACCAAGAAGCAAAGGAAAAACGAGCTTAACACCTGTCTTCACAATATTCTCAATCTGAGTGAGAATGCACCATAGTGAGGTTAATCCGCCCCCCCTTGGCAATCGTGTCTCTACGATGTAGACTCCGCCTGCCCGATGCACTTTTGCATACCCTAGCCTTCTCATAATAACCAGCAAGGGAAGCGACAGCACCGGGCGCCAACGGCTCCGAATCCTCAGGACAGCCACGTTGATTTGCTCAAAGCTCTTCTCTAGGAGATCAACCTGGGTCGATTTGCCACTGCCATCCACTCCTGAAAAGGCAACTAGAATCCCGCGTCTCCGAAGCCTCGAGGGTCTCCCTTCCCGATTTCGGACACTTCGCAAAGAGTCCTACCTTGACGCTTCGACCGAAATTGGAACCCTCGTCCCGGGCACCTGCTGCCAATTCGTCTGGGGACCTTTCAAACCTAGCTTCACGAGGCCAACCAAGAGGACAAGCTGGAAGCCGAGGAATGCGATAGCACCGAAGACCCACGACCCCGTCCCGTGAAGGCCAGCAACGTCGGTTCCGCGATATCGATTGATCAATGAGTGCAAAATTGCAAGCGCGGGAATCGACAGTATCGCGGTCGCCAGAAGTGCAATCAAGGCTGAAATCGGGGAAAAAACCGCGAGACCAAGGAAGAAAGCCAAGGAAAGGGTTAGGAGAACGGGCGAGACTATGTGGACAAAGAACTCGAACGGAAAGACGATTGTGCCGTACTTCCCGAATCTCCGGCTAAACAAGACTCTAGAGTTCTGAAGTAGCGCATGCTGATTGTTCATTCCCCTCCTAAGCTTGTGCTGTAGCTTAGGCCTCAGCTCACCTGCTTCTGTCTCGAGGAACGAGACATCTGGGGCGTATAGCGCCTTGAAACCCTTTGACCTGACTGTGACTGTAAGTTCCACATCATCGCATACAACCCCCGGGCGCAGCGGCTCTAGAAGTTCTCTCTTGTAGGCGGAAAGCTCGCTCTCACACATAAAAGGAGAATCAGTTTCAGCCTCCGCCATCCTGATGGCAGTATAGATCCGCCGATAGTCTGCTTCTATACCGGTCAAAAATGACCTTACTCCGACCGGAACTTCAACACCGGAGACAGCGCCGACCTCACGTGGCCCGAAATTCTCTACAAGCTTCCAT
>Ga0209157_1001005_pt1 | contig 23677 bp, 29 predicted proteins | sample GraSoiAngelo_135_FD_185892 | JGI IMG/M metagenome (GOLD analysis project Ga0209157, IMG submission 185892) | Grasslands soil microbial communities from the Angelo Coastal Reserve, California, USA - 14_0929_05_40cm (SPAdes) (version 2) | ecosystem: Environmental > Terrestrial > Soil > Grasslands ...
TCGGTCGCCGTCGGGTTCACCGGGATGATCCGGTAGCCGTTCATCTGCATGTACTTTGGGACGCGATGCGCGTCCTTCGCTGGATCCTTCGAGCAGCCGACGACCGCGATCGTGTGGATTTCACCCAGGATTCTCCGGATCTGCGTCTCGTCGACCATTGGTCCGCGATTTCGAAAGCGTGCCTTCCGGTTAAGGTTTCTGAGGGAGGACGCGTCGAATCGCGTCCTTCAGACTCGGCGCGAGACTCAGATGCTCCGCTTCGTCTGGGGCGAACCACCGGATCTCCGAGTGCTCGTCGTTCGCGATCCGCGGCTCGCCTCTCCATCGTGTGACGAAGAAGAGGTAGTGGCGGAAGAGCTCCTTCGACGTGGGATCGATGTCTTCATAGATACCGAGGAACCGCGGATCGAGCGCCGTGATCCCTAACTCTTCCTCAAGTTCGCGGACCAAAGCGGACGATGGCTCTTCGCAAGGGACCAGATGACCGCCGAAGGCGTCCCACATGCCTGCGAACCGAAGCGTGCTGGTTCGTTTCCCCAGGAGGACGCGACCATCGCGGGCAATCAGTCCTGTCGCGGTGACATGAATCACGCGGCCATCAAGGACATCCTGACATATTCGTTCTTCTCGGAAAATTGGGGCCATATCCGTCCACCACGCCCTCCCAAAGATTCATGCGGCGGACTCCCGCTTGATGGGGCGATGGAGGCCGTCGCCCAGGAGATCGCGGAGCGCCTGCGGCCGGCTCCGTTCGTCCGGATCGTGACGCACATCGATACGGACGGAATCACCGGCGGGGCCATCGCATCCGAAGCGCTCGATCGAGCGAACATCTCACACGAAGTCGCCTTCGTCAAGAAACTCGACGACGCCGTCATCACGGATTTGAAGCGGCAGGGGACGCCGCTCGTCTGGTTCATCGACCTCGGCGCCGGGATGCTGCACGCGTTGCACGGCCTTGACGCGGTCATCACGGACCATCACGTTCCGACGGAACGAGAGGTTCCGAAGGCGCTTCGCGGGGACCTCGTCCGCTTCACGGAATCGCAGGATCGGGTCTTGATGCTGAATCCACATCTCGAAGGAGAGGGCTCCGACGTCGCGAGTGGCGCGGGCTGCGCCTATGCCGTGGCGAAGGCGATTTCTCCCGAGAACATCGACCTCGCGGCGATCGCTGTGGTGGGCGCGGTCGGCGACGTCCAAGATCAGGAGTTCCGGCGACTCTCCGGTTACAATCGGACGATCTTGGCGGACGGAATCGCCGCCGGCGTGCTGGAGGCGCACATCGATCTCCGCCTCTACGGACGAGAGACGAGGCCCGCATACAAGATGCTTCAGTACGCGACAGACCCCTGGATCCCGCGCCTGAGCGGGAACGAAGAGGCGTGCATCGCGTTCCTCCTCGAGCTTGGGATCGACCTGAAGGTCGAGGACCACTGGCGCAGCTGGTCGGACCTAGACCACGGCGAGAAGCAACGCGTCGTTTCAGCGCTCGTGTCCCACATGCTGGAGCGAGGTTGCGGCATCAAAGAGGTCGAGCGGCTTGCGGGGGAAACGTACACGTTGGCGCGCGAACCCGCCGGCAGCCCGACGCGGGACGCGAAAGAATTCGGGACGCTGATGAATGCATGCGGACGATACGACCAGCCGGAGGTCGGGTACCGCGTGTGCCGCGGGGATCGCGAGGAGTCCCTCGCGCAGGCGCTGCGACTCCTCCGGGGCCACCGGGAGTATCTGATGGACTCGATGGAGACGATCGAGGAGGCCGGCATCACGCAGATGGAAGCGATCCAGTACTTCCATGCGGCGGATCGCATTCGCGACACCGTGGTGGGGATTGCAGCGAGCATGGTCCTCAACCGTGAAGGCGCGAGCAAGGATCTGCCAATCATCGCGTTCGCCCAAGCTGAAGACGGCATCAAGGTGTCGGCGCGGACGACGCGGGAGCTCGTGGCTCGCGGGCTCGACCTCGCGGCGGTCATGCAGGCCGCAAGCATGGCGGTGGGAGGCCAAGGCGGCGGTCACCATGGGGCCGCCGGCGCGACGATCCCTCCTGGGACGGAAGAAAAGTTCTTGGAGGTTGCGAACCGAGTGGTCCGGGAACAACTGGGACGAGCCGGATCACATTTCACCAGCCGGGACGGAGAAGCTCGCGAAAGCGGCAGGGCCTGACCGGTTCATCCTTCTCCGCCGCTGCGGAACTTGGCCATCTTACCGGCTCGCGAGATTCCATCGACCGACGTTCGCGAGGATGTCGTCATGGTATCTCGAGATATCCTCTCGCGGCGTTTCGTTCACATCGACGAACGCAAGCTCGGTCCAAGCCGGATGCTGGCCGATCTGATTCCGTTCCCCGAGAAACACGAATTCGAGATCCCAGTGATTCTTCGGCCCGTACACTTCGGAGAAGACGTGCGGGCCGTTCAGCGGGTGACTCGGCAGACCAAGCTGCTCTTTGAGGATCCGATCCGCGGCCGCCTGCGGCGACTCGCCCAGAATCAGATGCGAGGACGGCAGCATCCAGCCTTTGCTGTTCAACGCGGCCCGTTCCGGATCGAGCGCCCCGATGTGGTCCCACCCCGCCGAAGGATCGAGATGACCCATGAGGATGTGGTCTCGATGGCCGCTCTCGCTCAAGACGACGAACGCGGACAAACAGATCCCGCCCTCCGGAATCTCCCGGGTTTGCAGCGGCCGGTCCGTGGGAGCGAAGCGACAGAACTTGCGGTCCGTGGGCATGCCTATTGAACCCCGCCCCGCGCTTTTCAACCTTGCTGCAAGACTCGATTCGCGTTTTCCGCGGAGTCGTCTGGAGACGGTCGCAAACCTTTTATAACCCGCGCCACTTCGACGGCCGCTTCTCCGAGGACGGGGAGCCGATGACTGATGACGTCCCGCGGCCGCGGGGCGGAAGGAGGTCTCCACGATGGCCAAGCCAATGTACGTTCGCTTCGAGATGCCGAAAGAGCTCGTCGACAAGACGTATCAATCGATCGAGCTCGCGAAGGAGAGCGGGAAAGTCCGCAAGGGGACGAACGAGGTCACGAAGCTCGTCGAGCGGGGCGAGGCGCAGTTCGTCGTGATGGCGGAGGACGTCCAGCCCGAGGAGATCCTCGCGCACATGCCGCTCCTGTGCGAGGAGAAGGGCGTGCCGTACGCGTACGTGCCGAGCAAGCAAGAGCTGGGCGTCGCGGTGGGCCTGGGCAAGGCGACCGCCTCGATCGCGATCCTCGACCCGGGTAAGGCGAAGCCCGTCATCGATGACGTCGCCTCGAAAATCCGCGCGATGAAGAAGTGACGATTCCTCGGACACGGGAGTGAGAGAACATGGCGGACGATGACAGCATTCCCGCGGAGGTCGTCGAGGTCGTCGGCCGGACCGGGATGACGGGAGAAGCGGTCCAAGTCAAGGTCCGGGTCCTCGACGGACGCGACAAGGGCCGCATCATCACGCGCAACGTGAAGGGGAGCATCCAGGTCGGGGACGTCCTCATGCTGCGCGAGACGGCGCGCGAGGCCCGCAAGCTCTCGGTCCGGTGAGACGATGCCGACCCGACGCTCGTGCTCCTTCTGCGGCAATGAGATCGAGCCCGGCACAGGCAAGATGTTCATCCGCAAGGACGGGACCGTCTTCCTCTTCTGTTCCCACAAGTGCCAGGCGAACATGCTGAAACTCGGGCGAGTGCCACGGTGGACGCCTTGGACGCAAGCGTTCCGTCGAGCCGCCGGCCGGGTCGCCGCCGAAGAAGCCGTCGCGGTCGCGGAGGAAACCCCCGCCGCGGGAGCGCTCGCGGTGGAAATCACCATCGAGACCCCGAAAGGGAAGGACATCCCCGCCGACCTGTCGGACCTGATCGACAAGCGGATTGGACCAGACCTTCCGCGAGGAGAGCTCGAGCGACACTACTCGGACTTCGTTGCCAGCGACACTTTCCACACTTCGATCGTCGGCTGGTCCAAGAAGAAGCATGGCGCCAAACCGGTCACTCGGATCGACAAGGCGGAGTTCCTCGCGTGGAAAGATTCCCCGGAAGGGCGACGGACGTTCAAGTCCTGGCTCGATGGGCGGTGGCAAGAGGTGAAAGGCCGTAAGCGGGAGCCTGCGGAGGAAGAGGAGGCGCCCGCTCCCACCGCCAAGAAGGCGAAAAAGGGGAAGTGAACGTGGCCGAGCGCACCTTCGTCCTCCTAAAGCCGGACGCGGTGCAACGCGGCCTCATCGGAGAAATCCTCTCCCGATTCGAGCGCCGGGGTCTGAAGGTCACGGCGTTGAAACTCATCCGCGTGAGTCGTTCCCTGGCGGAGACATACTACTCGGAGCACAAGGGGAAACCGTTCTTCGAGCCGCTCATGGCGTACGTCGGCTCAGGGCCGGTCGTCGCGATCGTCCTCGAAGGCGATTGCGCGGTCGCTGCCGTCCGAAAGATGATGGGCAAGACCAATTCCGCGGAGGCCGAACCGGGCACGATACGTGGGGACCTCGCACTCACGATTGGTCGCAATGTGATTCACGGTTCCGATTCGGGCGAGAGCGCGAAACGGGAAATCTCGTTGTTCTTCAAGCCGGATGAGATTCACGCGTACACGCGGATCGACGAGCCTTGGTTGAGGGAGTAGGCGAGTCAACCTCAAGAGGGACTGGCCTTCACATGCCGCGCCGGCGGGCGATGCGGACCGGACTTTTCCGGAATCAACGGGTTTTGGCCCGTCTCGGCCATTCCCCCCGAACAGCGAGGGTAACGAGAATTGTGGTACCCGTCCAGATCGGGCCGTAGAGCAAGAAGAATGTCCAATCTTGGATGCCTGGCCGGACGGCGTGAAAGAGGGTCCCGAAGACGGCGGCAATCAAGAGCAACTGAACGCCCCAGAAGATTCCAAAGATCGCTCCGAGCAGGACCCGCTTACCCCAGAACGCCGTCCGCTCACTCGGATACCAATCAAGGATTCTCATGTCGAAACGTCTATTCCCTCGTCGCGGCAAAGCCCTTCCGAGGCGGAACTACCTGGTTTCGGCCTGCTCATTCAACGCTCCGATTCGGGACAACCAGGCGTAGATGAGAACCGCGGCCCCGAAGCTGATTGCGCTGGCGACGGTCAGCATCATGACGCTGAACCCGAAGGTCCAAGCGGCAGACTGGACGGCGGCGAGCACAATCCAAGTCGCGAGAGCCATTCCGACGGATGCCGAGATGGCCATCGTGAGAGCCATCGTCCGTCGCGGAACGGTTGTGCCCATGCCGAAACCTCCATTCCTCCACATGGGCATATTCCTTCTGCAACAAGTCTCCACCGATGATCGGGGACCGCATCCTTCTAATAGCGACGGATTCTTGGTCCGTTGGCGATGGCCTCCAGTCGCCAGCCCATCGTGTCCGTCCTGGGACATGTGGACCATGGCAAGACGACCCTCCTCGATCGGATTCGCGGCACCGGCGTCGCGGGCCGCGAGGCGGGCGGAATCACCCAACACATCGGCGCCACGGAGGTCCCTCTCGCGGCGATCCTCGAGATGTGCGGGGACCTCGTCAAGGGCCGAACGTTCCGGATCCCCGGCCTCCTCTTCATCGATACGCCGGGCCACGTCGCCTTCTCGACGTTGCGGGCCCGAGGCGGCGCCCTCGCGGACCTCGCGGTCCTCGTGATCGACGTCAACGAAGGATTCCGCCCGCAGACGATCGAGAGCCTGAACATCCTGCGGCGCTACAAGACGCCGTTCGTCGTTGCGGCGAATAAGATCGACATGGTGCCCGGATGGAGGAAGCACGAGGGGCAACCGTTCGTCCGTTCGTACCAGGATCAACCGGAATCCGCACGGGAGGAACTCGACCGCCGCATGTACGAGCTCGTCGGTCGACTGTTCGAGCACGGCTTCTCCGCCGACCGATACGACCGGATCGAAGACTTCACGACGAACCTCGCGGTGATCCCGGTCAGCGCGAAGTTCGGCGAAGGCGTCCCGGACTTGTTGCTCACCCTAATCGGCCTCGCCCAGCGGTTCCTCGAAGAACAACTCGCGACCGCGGAAGGGCCGGCGGTCGGCACGATCCTCGAGGTGGAGGAGGAGAAGGGCCTCGGGATCACGCTCGACGCGATCATCTACCAGGGCACGTTGTCGAAAGGCGATATCATTGTCTTCGGCACCGCGGGAAAGCCGGGGACCACGAAAGTGAAGGCCCTCCTAAAACCCAAGCCCCTCGATGAGATCCGGGACCCGCAGGAGCGTTTCGACTCGGTGAAGAGCGTCTCCGCCGCCGCCGGAGTCAAGATCGTCGGGAGCGGGCTCGAGAAGGCGGTCGCGGGAGCGCCGATCCGTGCGGCGAAAGGCAATGTCGTCGCCGTCATCGAAGAGGTCGCGAAGGAATCCCAGGTCCACATCGAGACTCAGGACGAAGGGATCCTCGTGAAAGCGGACGCGATCGGGTCCCTCGAAGGCCTCGCGTACGAATGCAAGCAAGCGTCGATCCCGATCAAGTTCGCCCGGCTCGGACCGGTCTCGCGACGGGACGTCACGGACGCCGCGACGGCGAAGAATCCGTTGACCCGCGCGATCCTCGCCTTCAACCTCGAGATCCTGCCGGACGCGAAGACCGCCCTCCGAGGACATCCGGACCTGAAGCTGCTCGAGAACGATGTGATCTACCGTCTCATCGAAGACTATCAGGCGTGGCGGGACGAGCGGAAACGGCAGTTGGCCGAGGCGGGCCGAAAGGAGATCGCGTACCCCGCGAAGCTCCTCTTCCTCGGAGAACATGTCTTCCGGACCTCGAAGCCGGCGATCTTTGGAGTCCGCGTCCTGGCCGGTCGGATCCGTCCGGGGGAATCGATCATGCGAGCGGATGGCCGGCCTCTCGGACGAATCAAGACAATCCGGAGCGGGGAGAAAACCCTCGAAGGCGCGAACCAAGGACAGGAAGTCGCGATCTCGGTGGACGGCATCACGATCGGGCGGCAGATCAACGGCGGCGACGTCCTGTACGTGGACCTCCCGGAAGCGGATGCGCGCGCGCTCCGGGGGCGGACGGACTTGACCCACGACGAGCTCTCGGCGCTCGACGAGATTTGCACAATCAAACGCAGGGAGGACCCTTTTTGGGGGATGTGAACCCGTTGTTGCGAGTCCACGACGCAAGCGGCAAATACCCCCTGCCACTAGGAGCGCGGCATGTTCGCCCGCATCTTCGGAAAATCCGCGACCCTGCGGCGTTCCCTCGGCTTGGGCGCTTTCTTGCTCGCACTCTCGGGCGGCGTCTTGGCGATCTGGGCCGCGGTCGGATCGAGCGCCTCCACGTTCGTTCGCGTCCTCCATGCAATCACGGGCCTCGGCGCGATCATCGCCGGCCGTCGGATCTACCACCGGTCCCAGGCCCTTCTCTTCCCTCGCACCCGCATGAACGCGGCCGCGATCCTCTGCGCCGTGGTGGGCGCGATCATGATCATCGCGGGCCTCGGGCTCCCGGGGATCCTCGTCCTCGCAGCGGGACTCCTTGGCTTCGTCGGCGCCGCGGCTTGAACGAGTCGGCCCCCCATCGAGCATCGATCGGAAGGAGGTAACGTGGCGTCCGCGCAAGCGCTTCAGACCCAACTGCCCTCCCGTCACCTGTGCAAGGACTGCGACAAGTGGTACGGCCAGGAGGACGACGAGTACGGCCCCTGCATGTACAAGCATCTCCGCAAGGACAAGCGTTACGTGACGTACGGATACCACGAATGCGACGAGCCGGAAGAGCTCGAGCGACGGGTGAGGTTGTGGAAGGCACGCGGATCCGGAGACTCGAACAGCGGGACATCGACGCGGCCATCGTCCTGACGGACCTCGAGGCGTGGGGGTACACGCGCGAGGACTTTCGGCGGCTGCTCGCGCTCTCTCCGGACGCTTGCTTCGTCGCGGAGCTCGACGGGCGCGTGGTCGGCGTGCTGACGACGACCACCTACGACGGCCTCGCGTTCCTCGGCGCCGTCATCGTTGCGCCGGAGTTACGCGGGAAGGGCGTCGGGAAGGACATGATGCAGGCCGCGCTGGCGCACCTCCGCGCCACGGGGGTCCATACGGTGCGGTTGAACGCATACCTCAACGCCATCCCATTCTACGAGCGCCTCGGATTCCGCAGAGAGTACGAGGTTATCCGATGGCACGGCCCCGCCATGTCAGGCGAGCAGGTTCGCGGGGTTCGCCCGATTCGGATGGCAGATCTCACCGACCTCGCGCAGATGGACGCGAAGTACTTCGGTGCGAACCGGCAAGTCCTCTTCGCCCGGCTCGCGCAGGAATTTCCCGGCACGTTCTTGGTGGCCGAGCACCGTGGTGGGCTGCGAGGATTCATCGTCGGGAACCCGAGCGGCGACTCGTGCGAAATCGGCCCCTGGGTCGTTGAAGCCGGTTCCGGCCGAATCGCGGAGGACCTCTACCGGGCCCTCATCAGTTCGGCGGGTGCTTCGGAGGTCGCGTTCAGCGGTCCGTCTCGGAACCCGGCGCTGCTGGAGTTCGTCGGCAAAACTCGGTTCAAGGAAGTGTTTCGTGCACTTCGAATGTGGTGGGGAGCCAACGAATTTCCTGGAGACCCCGCCGGTATCTGGGCGGTCGGGGGTCTGGAGAAAGGCTGAAGGCGACTCACTCCTTCTCGCACGCCATGACGGAGAAGCGGGTCCTCGCCCTACTCGCGATGCTGATCGGGCTCATCGCTGGGCTGCTCATCCTAGTCAACGCGCTCGACATCGGGCGTTCGAACCTCACCCTGAGCCAGGTGTTGAACGCGGGCATCGCGGCTCTCCTCGGGATCGCGATCCTGGTGGGGAGTCTCCTCATCTACCGCGGCAGATACAGCTCCGGCGGGATTATCAACGTCCTCCTCGGAATCGTCGCGCTCATCCTGGCGATCAGCACGATCGGCGGCATCCTCGCCATCGTCAGCGGCGTGATCGGACTCGTGGCGACGGAAGCCGGTCGCCCGTGAGGTTCAGATCCGCGGCCCGATTAACTGCCACAAGACGAGGCCGAGGATCAGGAACGCAAACGTGTAGCTCACCCCGCGGACGATCCGATCTCTCTGCTCCGTCGGAATTCCCTTTCGCAGGCGGGACACGAGTCCTTCGATCCCATCTTTGAACAGGTAGCCGCCGTCGAGCGGGACGGCGGGCAGCGCGTTCGTGGCGCCGAGCATCAGATTGAGCCAGAACAGCCAGTACAACGCATTCGCGAAGAGCCAGAAGACCGGAGCGGGAATCACGGCGGCGGGCCCTCGAATCTGATAGAAGTGGGTCGCGGGATCGTCGATCGGGGAGTAGCCGGAGAAGGGCAACGAGACATACGCGAGGATGGACCTGGTCACCCCACCAAATTTGTCCGGGTTCGTCAGCGGATGGTAGTAGTCTGTGCTCACGTCGAACGCATAGATGCCGAGGACCGCGCGGCCGGTTGTGGGGTTGCGCTCGACGGGAGTCACGGGGTACGACACGGACTGTCCGGTCGCCGGATCATACGCGACGACCGGAATTGTTGTATTCACCTGCACGACCGTGAGCGCCGCGACGAATTCGTTGTAGGTGTGCACCGGAGTGTTGTTAATCGCCGTGATCACCGTGTTGGGTTGCATCCCCGCCAAGGCGGCGGGAGAGCTCGGCGTGAATCCCACAATCCCGACGCCGTCGTGGACCGGGGCCACCGCAGTCAAGATGAGCGTCGAGAAGAGCGTGGCGAACAGGACCGCCAGCAAGACGTTCGTCGCGGGCCCGACGGCGTAGAGGCGCCCGCGTTCACGCCGCGGGAGCGCGCGCAGCTCGTCCTCGTCCGGCTCCACGAACGCCCCGATCGGGAAGATCAGGAAGATCAGCCCGAGCGACCGGATCTTGATGTTGGCGACCCGGGACAGGATGCCGTGCGAGAACTCGTGCAGGACGATCGCGACCGCGAGGCCGAGGATGCCGTAGCCGAGCGGAATGATCGGATTGATGCCCGGTAGGCCGAGGAGCGTCTCGGGAGACGGCGGATTGCTCCGGATGGCGGCGTTCTGGACGAGCGTCGCCTCCCACGCGAGGAGGACCGTCGTGCCGAGCATCGTCAGCGCCACGAGGACGATCGCGAGGTCGCCGAAGACCCGCCAGAACCGCTTCGGCCTTGCAAGGCGGTCGATGAGCTGTCGGCCGCGGACGGTCTTCCACATCAGGAAAGGCCCCGCCGGCGGCGGGGAAGGCTGGAGTCCTCGGGGCTCGAGGAGCCCCCGGCGCTGGAGCCCGTACAAGCCGAGACACCAAAGGACGATGACCCCGACGGCCGCCAGGAGGGGGAGGACATCCACCATGCGAGGCTCCAAACGAACCTTCTGGTCTATTTCAACCTATCTCGCCGGCAGTTGGCGTGTCCAGATGTCGTCCGGCAAACTGTCGTACACCGCGAACGCGTTGACGTCCGCCTTCGGCCGCTGCGGCTTCGCGAGGGCCTTGATCCGCTCGACGCGGAGGATCCAGTAGTGGATCCGCCACATCTTGCCCTTCTTGATCATGACCTCTTCTTGGCGGGTCGTGAGGAGGCCTTCCTCCTCGAGCATGTAGAACACGTCGCGGTCCGCGACGTCGAGGTTGTTGTCGATCGCCTCCGTCTCGAATCCGAAGAACGACATGAGGTAGTCGGCGAGGGCCCGAAGGTCTTCCTCCGCCATGCCTCGCTTCCCCACCGTGGCCCGGAGGGCGGCGACCGTTTCGGACATCGTGACAACGGGCATCGTAACGTCCCGCACACGAGGACCACCAGATAAAAGGCCGTCGAACCCATTCCTGTTCCTGACCCTGATAGCGAAGTGAGGGGGCGAAATCGGATGCCACGCCGACGGATTCCGCATGCGATGGCCTACGTGACCGCGCCGGACCGCGAGACCGCGCGGACGATCGCTCGCGTCGTCATCGAGGGACGGCTCGCCGCGTGCGCCAACTACTGGCCCGTCGAGTCGAGGTATTGGTGGAAAGGCGAGCAGGAACAGACAAACGAGTTCGTCATTATTTTCAAGACGCGACGCTCCCTCGTCCGGAAACTGATCGACGCGGTGCGGAGCGTCCATCCCGCCGAGGTGCCGTGTATCGTCTCATACCCGATGGGAGCGGCGCTGCCGGAATACCTGAGCTGGATCGACTCGGAGACGGCTCAGCGATAGACCGCGATGGCGCCGTATCCCACGGCCATCTTCGTGTCCCGGCTTACGTCGCTCGACGTGGCGTATTTCAGGAGCTTCGCTTCGGTGGCACCGAGGCGCTTCGCGGCCGTCAGCATGGCGGTGACCGCCCCGTATCCGCACATCGAGATGTCGTCCTGGGCGACCTTCGCCGCGAAGTGTTTCGGATCGAGGGCGAGGATCGGCTCGATCGCCTTCGCGTCTTGCTCCTGCGCGTACGCAGGGGCCGTGCGGCCTTTCGGCGGGAGTTGAAAGTACTGCGAGCCGACGTGCGTGAAGTCCGAGGACGCAATCAACACGACGTCTTTCCCTTTCACGGTCCCGGCCACGAGTTCCCCGACCTCGGTCGCAAGCTCGTATTCCTGGAAGGCCATGCAGATCGGGACGAACCGCACCCGGTCCGAGAGATGCTGCAGGAACGGCAGCTGGACCTCGATGCTGTGCTCGTCCCGGTGGGCGAGGATGTCCTCCTCGAGCGGAGGCTTCGACAGAGAGTCGTGAAGATCCTTGTCGATCGCCGCGACCCCGAGGGGCGTCTGCCAATCGTGGCTGGTCAGGGCGAGGGGCGCGCCTTGTCCGTGGTGATTCGGTCCGAAGACGACGAAGGACGCGGGCCAACCGTCCGCCGCCAGCGCTGCGTAACTGTGCGCGGCGACCGGGCCGGAGTAGACGTAGCCGGCATGTGGGACCACGAGGCCGACCAGCCGTCGAGGTCCGCTTCGAAGCTCCGGAGGCCGACCCGGTCCGAGCGGGTGGGTGTAGCACTCCCGGATCTGGCGGAGGAGGGCGTCGCGCGATCGCTCGTAGAAAGCTCCCGCCACCGCCGGATACCGCATGCACGGCGCCCCTTCAGAGGGACGCTTCGTAATCATCGATCGTGAACGTAAACTCTTCGTCGGACTTCAGGGTACCGCGCGCCTTCAGGATCTCGCGGGTCAAGAGCCAGTAGACGGTCGCGAGCGCGCGACGGCCCTTGTTGTTCGTCGGCACGACGAGATCGACATCCCGCGTCTCGTTGTTCGCGTCGCACAACGCGACGACCGGGATTCCGACGTTCAGCGCTTCGCGAAGCGCCTGCTGATCCGCCGCCGGGTCCGTGACGAGGAGGACCTCCGGCTCCATGAACTCCGGGAGATTCGGATTCGTGAGGGTGCCCGGGACGAATCGGCCGGCGAGGACTTTCGCTCCGGCGTTCTTCGCCAAGAGACGCGCGGGCTTCTGGCCGTACTGACGCGCCGCGACGACGAGGATGTTCTCCGGCTTAAACCGGGCGAGGAACTTCGCCGCCTCCCGGATGCGGGTGTCGGTCTTCTTGATGTCCAGGACATAGAGGCCGTCGATCCGGACCTTGTAGATGAACGGCTTCATGTCGGCGCTTTTCTGCTGGGTGCCGATGTGAACGCCGGACGTCAGGTACACGTCCTCGGGGACGAGCAGTCCCTGGACGCCCGTCTGCTCCTCTTCCTGCATCATGCGCCTGCCTGGAGTTGTTCCTCGATCCGAATGAGCTCGTTGAGCTTCGCGATTCGCTCGCCGCCGACCGCGCCCGTCTTGATGCCGAGGCATCCGAACGCCACGGCGAGGTGGGCGATCGTGTCGTCCGTCGTCTCACCGGACCGGTGCGACATCACGGTTGCGAACCCAGATTTGTGGGCCAGGTCCACCGCGGCCCGCGTCTCGGAGAGCGTCCCAATTTGGTTCGGCTTAATAAGGATAGCGTTGCCCGCGCGGAGTTCGATCCCGCGCCGCAATCGCTCCACGTTCGTGACGAAGATGTCATCGCCAATGACTTTGCAACGGTCCCCGATCCGCCGGGTGAGATCCGCGAACGCACCGAAATCCTCCTGGTCGAACGGGTCTTCGACGCTAAACAGCCCGTAGTCACGGACGAGCCGCTCCACAAAGTCGACCTGTTCCTCGGGAGAAATCGTTCGTTCGCGATACCGATACTTCCCGTTGCGGAAGAACTCGGACGCGGCAAGATCGAGCGCCGGTTGCACGGCGAATCCGGCCTCTTTCGAGGCAACTCGACACACATCCGCGAGCAGGGAGAGCGCCTCCTCGTCCGCGAGTTTCGCCACCCACGCTCCCTCGTCCCCGCGGCCGAGGGCCGCATCGGGGAGCATCTTCGCCAGCGCATCGCGCACCAGCCCGTGAACCCGAGCATTCGTGAAGACGTTCGCCGCGACCGTCGGCCCCTGAGACACCACCATGAATTCCTGAATCGTCGTACCACCGACCGCGTGACGGCCACCGCCAATCACGTTCCCCAGCGGGAGGGGCAGGGACAGACGTGAACGCCCGCCCAGGTATCTGAATAGCGGTTTGCCCGATGCGGCGGCCGCCGCCTTCGCGTTCGCGAGCGAAACCGCCGTGGCGACGTTGCAGCCGATGCGGGCGAAGTTCCGCGTCGCATCGATCTCCCGCAACGTGCGGTCGAGGCCGGCCTGATCCGATACCTCGCGACCTTTGATCCGGGGACCAACCGACTCTCGGAAGATCCGGATCGCTTCGTCGACACCCCCTTCGGGCAGCGCCTTGGGCTCGTGGGCTCCGGTGCTCGCGCCGCTCGGTGCCGCAGCACGGACGGTCACATTCCCCGCGCGGATCTCGACCTCGATTGTCGCATTTCCGCGGCTGTCGAGAATTTTCCGAATCGAGGCACCGTCAATCGACGGCATCCACGAACCTCCGGACGTTCAGAGGCGAGCTCCCGGAGGAGAATTCTCGGAATGCGATGTCGAGTGGGTCCGCCTCTCGGTCGAGCGCCGTGATCGTCGGCGCTCCCATGGAAATTTGCAAGGCGCGCGCCCCGATGACCCGGGCCCTCTCGAAACGAGTGTAGGTCAACGAGGTGCTCTCCGCGGCGACCAAAGTGCGGACCGCTAAAAAGGTTTCCGCCCCGACGGTTCACCGGAAGTGATGCCGGACAACGATCAAGTAAATCAAAATGAGAGCCGGGATCACGGCGGTGATGGGCGACGCGAAGCTTCCCACGATTGAGAGGACCATCACGATGACCGCGAGCCACCAGGCCCAGCCGCGCAGGTGGAGAAGTCCGACGCCGACCCCGATCCAGATGAGGCCGAACACGAGCACGATCGCGCCGATTACACCCGCGGCCAGGCCGAACGCGAGCGGTAATCCGACCCCGATGAGGATCAGCGGGGCGACGATGAACAGGAGACCGAGGCCGACAATCAGGACGCCACCGAGGATTGTGAGGACCGCGAGGAGAGTTACACCAATCGGCCGGGACGGAGGCGCGTAAGGGCCGGGCGGGTAGTAACCGGGGGGCGGGGAGGCCAAAGGTCGTTCTCCGAAAAGTCCGACGAAGCTACGGGATAACTAGTCTTCGACGAGAGTTTCAGAAAGGAGAACACACGACCAGCGACGCGGCGCCGGATTGGAAGAGGACGGGGGGCGTTCTGCCCCTCCGCCAGTTCGCCGAACGTCGAACCGATTCAAGGGGGAGGCATCGACGGAGGCATCATGGGCGGGGCCATGCCCGGAGCCATCGGTGCCGGGGGCTTCCAGACGATTCCCAGGATTCCGCCGACGAGGCCCAGGATGAGGCCGATGAAGAGACCGCCCGTGCTGATGATGCTGAACAAACTGAAGAGGAGGACAATAACGCCCCACGCAACGTGCTGTTGAGGCTTCATCCACAGCATCACAGCTCCGACCAGGACGATGAGTGCGAAGATAATGCCCACCGCACCGTAAATCAGGGCGAGGCTTCCGTTGGCACCGACCCCAATCATGAGCCCGCTGAGTGCGGACATGAGGACCATGATTGCGATCGCAACCAACAAGATCAAGATTCCTCCGATTAGAGACAACACAAACGCTGCCGTTGGTTTTTCAGCCATACGAAACTCTCCCTAGATTTGCGAGTTGTATCAAAATACCATTATAAAAGTATTGTGGACACGGTTCGCGGAGAAAGCTTGTCGGGACCACACACTTTATCAGGGGTCACCCCTTGCACCCGCGGTGATTCCCCCATGGTGCAAGGTTATTGCGTGAAGTGCCGAGCCAAGCGGGAGATCAAGAACCCGGTCGCGGTCAAGCTAAAGAACGGCAAGCCCGCGATGAAAGGAAAGTGCCCCGTCTGCGGCACGACAATGATGCGAATCGGAGCTGCGAAGTAGGCCGGCACATCTGGTGCCCGCCCCTCCGGATTCTGGGCGACGAGACTATTAATATGCCCAGACCGTAGGCCAACTCGCGGTGCGACGGTGAAGGTCCCCGACATCAAAGTGACTCCCCCCGGCCCGAAGGCAAAGGAGATCATCGCTCGGGACCACAGCTACATTGCAACCACGACAAAGTCGGCTCCGGTCGTCGTCAAGCGAGCTTCCGGCTCCATCGTCGAAGACGTCGATGGAAACTTCCTGATCGACTTCGCATCCGGAATTTCCGTGCTCAACGTCGGTCATGCGCACCCGAAGGTCGTCGAGGCGATCTCCCGCCAGGCGTCGCAGTTCACCCATTTCGCGGGGACCGATTTCTACTATGAAATCCAGACGACGCTCGCCGAGCGATTGGGGAAGATCACCCCCGGCAAGCATCCGAAGAAGGTCTTCTTCGGCAACTCGGGGACCGAGGCGAACGAGGCCGCAATCAAGGTCGCCAAGAGTCACACGAAGCGCCAGATGTTCTTCGCGTTCCTCGGGGCGTTCCACGGGCGCACCCAAGGGGCTCTTTCCTTGACGGCGAGCAAGGCGAAGCAACGTGCCGGATTCTTCCCGACGATGCCCGGCGTCGTGCATGTGCCGTATGCGTACTGTTACCGCTGCCCGTACAAGCTCACGTATCCGTCGTGCGATCTGTACTGCGCGAACATCATCGAGGACGTCTACATGAAAACGATCGCGCCGCCGGAGGACACCGCGGGCGTCTTCGTCGAGCCGGTACAAGGCGAAGGAGGCTATATCGTCCCTCCGCCGGGATGGATGGATCGGATCGCGAAGATCGCTAAGGACCACGGCCTTCTCTTGATTGACGACGAAGTCCAGTCCGGGCTCGGCCGGACCGGAAAGATGTGGGCGATCGAACACTCGGAGGCCGTGCCGGACATCTTGACGATGGCCAAGTCGCTCGGAGGCGGCCTCCCGATCGGTGCGGCGGTGTATCCGGCGGAAATGGACTTCGCGGAAAGCGGGAAGCATTCGAACACCTTCGGTGGAAACCCGGTTGCGTGCGCAGCCTCGCTGGCCACGCTCGATGTGATCGAGGACGAGGGCCTGGTTGCCCGGAGCGCGAAGATCGGGGAGCACCTCGCGAGGCGACTCGACGAGATGACCGAGCGGTACGAGTTCATCGGGGACCGCCGCGGGCTCGGGATGATGCAAGCCACCGAGTTCGTAACGGACAAGCGCTCCAAGAAGCCGGATCCGAAGCGTCGTGACGCGATCGAGAAGGACGCGTACCAGCACGGCCTGATCTTGCTCCCGTGCGGCGATTCGGCGATGCGATACATCCCGGCGCTGAACATCCCGAGGGATGTGCTCGATGCTGGCCTCGACGTGCTCGAGGAATGTTTCAAACGGGCCGCAGCGTGAGCGCTGAGGTGTGGCGGGGAGTTCGCGTCCCGTTCCAACCCGTCCCCTTCCGGTGAGATTCAAATAGTGACACGCATTTGCACCCCCCATGGCGGCGGGAGGTGGCGCGCCCCCGACGGAGGCGGTGCGGGGGGCGCGGGGAGTTTCGGCAGTTCTCACAGTGATTGTGGCAATCGTCACGTTCGCGGCAGGCATCGGTGCCGGGTGGCTGGTGTTCGGACAGGCCCCGGCTGCAAAGCAGGTTCTTCTCTTGGGGACCAACACCCCGTTCCCGCCCTTTGAATCGAATGTCGGAGGGACGATCATCGGATTCGACGCCGATTTGATCCAGGAGATGGTGACCCGCGCAGGATATGCATACGAATGGCGTGACTATCGAGACTTTACCGCGCTATTGGCGGCCACAGCCGCGCAAGGGGTTGACATCGCCATTGGCGCAATCACAATGAACGGAGACACCGGGACAGCGAGGAACGCGACCCTGCACTTCACAAACCCCTACTTCCTCTCCAATCAGGGGGTCCTGAAGCGGACGAGTGACTCGACGGTCTATTGTGCCGCGGCGAATTGCCTTGACTCCGAACTGAACAAAACCGGCCTCAAGATTGGAGTCCAGGAGCTAACCACGAGCTTCTATTGGGTCGACTCGAACGCGAAGAAAGCGACGGTCACGGTGAAACCTAACGTCGCGGACCTGCTCCTCGCTCTGGACCAATCGAACATCGACATCATCGTGATCGACAAACCCGCCGCGGATGGGCTTTCCGCCGCGAACCCGACGAAGTACGCGGTTGCGGGCACCATCCCAACCAACGAGCTCTATGGGTTCGCGGTCCCGAGGACCGCCGCTGACGATTCGAAGCATGCGTTCTACGAGAACCTCGTTACGATCCTGAACGCGAAACTGGCCGAGATCAAGAGCGACGGGACCTACGCGAAGCTCATCGACAAGTGGTTCTAGAGAAACTCCTTGCGGCCCGCGGCCGGATGCCGCAAACCTTTACTCCCTTTCGTGCGGTACCAGAGATGAGCCTGAATGGCCACCGCTGAAGCGTCTGTGGCGGATGTGCGGGGCCACCCTATTGTCAGACGAGCTTCCTTGATTCGTGTCATCGAAGCCGTGATCGGAGCGTCGATTTTCCTCGTCCTCCTCCAGATCCTCCTCAATTTCAGCCTCCTCGACCCGGAATTCTGGCGAAGATACGGAGGTAGTTTTGAAACTGGAATCGGCACGACCCTTCGCTTTGTCGCCATCATCCTTCCCCTCAGCGCGGTGCTCGGTTTCTTCCTTGGCTGGCTGCGGATCTCCCGATTCAGGAGCCTTTCCTGGCCCGTCGCGGTCTACGTCGATTTCTTCCGTGGAATTCCGCCCATCGTCATCGTGATCTATGCATCGATTTTCGGGGCCGCTCTCCTTCAGGCCCGCTTCACCGGGAAGGATCTCGCGTGGAACGTTGCGGCGGTGGCCCTCGCGCTCCATTCGGCCGCGTATCAGTCGGAAATCTTCCGGGCGGGATTTCAGTCTGTGCCTCGAGGTCAGATCGAGGCCGCTCAAGCTCTCGGAATGCGCCCCACCCAAGCCATGTACAACGTCGTCCTGCCGCAGGCCTTGAGGCTGAGCCTGCCGCCGCTCGGCAATGAATTTGCTGTGGTCATCAAGGACACGTCCCTCCTCGCGGCCATTGGCACCCTCGATCTCTTCGGGGTGAGCCAGGACTTCATCCAGGCGGTCTTCCTCCAACCGGGAGCGAGCGTCTACTGGCTGCTGACGATGTGGACGGCCGTCGCCCTGGTGTACTTCGCCATGACCACCGCCGTCACCCAAGTCCTGCTTTTCCTCGAGAGGAAATTTCATGTGCGGGGCCTGGAAGGGGTCTCGGTATGATCCGGGTGGAGGACGTCCACAAGTACTTCGGCACCCTTCATGTCCTCCGAGGGATCAGCCTCGACGTATCGAAAGGCGAGGCCCTCGTCATCATTGGCCCGAGCGGATCGGGCAAGAGCACGCTGCTACGGTGCATCAATCTCCTGGTCGAACCGGACGCGGGCCGCGTGTTCATCGACGGGGTCCACGTGAATCGCCACGACATTAACCGGGAGTGGGTCCGACAGCAGGTGGGCATGGTGTTCCAGAGTTTCAACCTCTTCACGCACCTCACCGCCCTGGAGAACGTCATGCTCGGTCCCATCCGAGTGAAGGGCGTGTCGCGAGAGCAGGCGGAAGACAAGGCGAAGCAACTCTTGGCGAGAGTCGGGCTGGCGGCGAAGGCGAACGCCTACCCCGCGGAGTTGTCTGGCGGCCAGCAGCAGCGGGTCGCGATTGCGAGGGCGCTGGCGATGGATCCCAAGGCCATGCTGTTCGACGAACCGACGTCCGCCTTGGACCCGGAGTATATCCGCGAGGTCCTCGACGCGATGACGGCCCTGGCCCGCGACGGGATGACAATGATCGTCGTGACGCACGAAATGGGGTTTGCGAGCAACGTCGCTAAGCGAATCGTCTTCATGGACGGCGGGGTGATCTTGGAGGAAGGCCACCCGCAAGAAATCTTTGAACACCCGAAGCAGGAAAGGACGCGGGCGTTCGTGAGCAAGATTCTCAGGTGACCCATGGGGAGCCTCGAAGACCTCCGGCGACAACGCACGCGAACATTCGACACGATCGCAGCCGTCGTCCTCACGATTGGCATCGTTGGAGTTCTCCTCGAGGTTCTGGTTGGGCGATACGGCCTCAATTGGACGTACATTGCCAGCGCGTGGCCGACCTATCTGCGGGGCGCGTGGGTTACGTTCTATGTGACCACGGTGTCGTACATCGTCGGGATGGGCATCGGATTCATCATCGGATGGGCAAGGGCGGCTCGTGTTTCGGTGCGCAAACCGGGCGCGCAGGGGGCCGCTGTGTTCGGCGTGAAGTACACGCTCCGTCGGATGGGCGATGGATATGTCGCTGCAATCCGTGGAACGCCCCTCTTCGTTCAGATCGTTTTCGTTAGCTCGGTCCTCGTCATCCGTTTCTCGAGTCTGGATCCGAACCAGCTTGCGCTCATCGCCGGGCTGGTCGCGTTGACGGCGAACACAGGAGGGTATCAGAGCGAGATCTTTCGTGCCGGAATCCAAACCGTCCATACGGGCCAAGTCGAGGCCGCACGGGCGATCGGGTTCTCCCGGTGGAAAGCGATGCGACACGTGGTCTTGCCACAGGCCCTTCGCCTCGTCATCCCACCCCTGACGAACGAGTACATCGGCCTCCTGAAGGCGAGTTCGTTGCTCCTCGTGATCGGGATCGTCGAGCTTACGGAAATCGGGCGGCGAGAAGCGTTCTTCCAGGGGAAACCGTTTGAGTCGTTCGCCATCGTCACTGGACTGTACCTCCTGATAACGGTCCCGGTCTCGAAGATCGTCGAGTACATCGAACGACGGCTCCGGGTCCCCGGACTCGGAATCCAGGCAGCGCCCACGACTCGCGTCTAGAGGGCTCTCGCCCCCGGCATCCGTTTCAAGGGCTTGCTCAGATGACGCCTCGCTCCCACCGGGGGTTCGTACCAGCCGCGTCGGAGGCCCGAGTCAATCGTGCGAAATGACGCCGTAGACCTGGGGAACTTTTCGCGGCACTTCGGACATCGAAAGAGTCCCGTTCGACCCATGGACTTGGCCCGGCAGCCGCATGAGATGCAAGTCGGGTTGGCGATTTTCACAACGCGGTTCACGACGTCAAGGACCTGCAGCTTTTCCAAATTCAAAGTCCGCGGCTCCTCGCGAACCGCGCCAATCACGCCGATCCGATCGCCGGGCCACAGCGCGGCCACGACGGACCGGAACTGTTTCGAGGGTTCGTACGCGGTGACGTCCACTCCGGACAGGCACACGACAACATGCCCGCCCTGGATAACTCGGGGAAAACGCTCGACACGTCCCTCGGCCCGAACGGTCTGGCGCGGTTCCATCACCGACCGAGGAACGACATGGTCATCGGTCCCCTGATTTGTCTCAAAGAGAAGCCAACCCGCCGGGCGTTCGCCCCGAATCGATCGCATCGCCTCCGGCAGCACGCCGGGCTCGTCCCCGCGAATCCCGAAAAGGATCGGGCACGGCGAGTGTGGGGCGATCACCACGCGGTGGTTGTCGTAATCGTAGCTGTTGAAGGTCGACGGAAACCGGACGTCCATCTCTTTCACCGACTGTGGAACAATCTCCCTTCGGGTCCCCCACCTGGATTTCTCCCGATAACAGAGGATCTCATACGTCCGGTCCCGCGGCCGCCACGAGGTTGCCGCCAGGGCCCCGATGATGCCTCGCCCATTCTTGTATCCGCGGACAATCGCGGATGTCGAGGCGGCCGCTACCGCTTCGTCCATCGTTACAATCCGGCGAACAGCACGCCAGTAGAGCCACGCGCTCGCCGGAGTCGGCGAAATCGCGAAGCCCGGGTTGGTCGTCTCATCGTCGATCCGGGACCATCGTTCGACGAGCCCGGACACCCGGCCAAGCACGTGCGTCGGTGGTTCGTCGCAACGGCCGCGTGGAAACATCTGAATCGGCCTTCCGCCCAGTTCTCCGACCGTCATCGGCCTTCCCCGACCCGAACCAATCCGAAGGCAGACCGCCGCATTTCCGCGCGTCTTCCACGGGATGTTTGGGTTCAGGCGGACGAGCCGCGGATAGCCGACCAGATCGAAGTCCCTCGTGAGATCCCGAACGAGCTCCGCCGCGAGGAATGTCGTGCACATCCCCCGCAGGCTGTCCGTGTCGTCGACGCCGATCCAGAGGACCATCGCGACCTCCGAACGTTCGCTGGGGCTAAAATCTCCGCTCCCGCGAACATTCAAATAGCGTCGGCCCCTTCGAAGCGGCGAATTCATGCCCATCAAGACGTTCGAATTCTCCAGCGTGGACGGCCGACGGTTCGTGAAGCCGACGGACCGCTGGGTGAATCTGCGGGTGGACCACAACAGCACGGTCACCCTGATCTCCGAACTCGGGGACCGCCAGGCCTCCGTCGACTTCCGCTTCACCGCGAACTACCACGCCTCGGAGGCGGTCGTCGGCCTGATCCAGATCGAAGGGAACCTCCTCTGGGAAGGGGACGCGAGAGCCCTGGCGAAGAGTTGGTCCGCCGGGGGCCAGATGCCGCCCGAGGTCGCCCAAGAGATTCATACGGTGATCATGTCGAACTGCATCCCCGAGGCGGTCATCCTTGCGCGGGAACTCCGGCTACCGCCTCCCGTCCCAATCCCACAGGTGAACGTCCCTCAGCAACCCGCGAAACCAGCGAAAGGCCGTTCGCCGGAAATCGCCTAATCACTTCTTGTCGCCTGGAAGTCGGCCGTGCCCAATGGGATCGCTGAGGCCTTGCGTCGGTCATGGCCTCGCAGGCGCTCTCATGCAACAGGACTCGATTGTCCGCCCTTCGCGGTCCGCCTGCCGATAAAGAAAATCGTCCCTGAGTACGCAAGAACCCACAGAACCAATGAGCCAAGACTGAGGAGGTAGGGCGCAAGCCCCACATCGAACCTAAGCACGGAAACAAGCGAACTCATCGCGCCAAGGGCGAGGGCCCCACCCGCCAAGAAGTTCGCGTCCGATGGACCGACGTCTCGTAACGCGAGCGAGAGAAAGAGCCCCGCGGCTAGTGTGAACAGAACACCGGCAGCGATATGTGCGCCGTGAGCGAATAGGTACGGAATTCCGCCAAGTCGAACGAGTCCTAGGAGCAACCCGGTGCCGAACAGAATGCCGGCGCACGCGCCCGCGGCCAAAGCAGACCAAAGAGCACCCCGCGACGCAGACCTCAGACCGGTGGCCGCTTCCCTGCGCTCGTCGTACAGCGGACGGAGGGCGGGTACCGTCACGATCACCGCCGCGATGGGGATATCCACAAAGGCGAGCCCGAGCAACGCCCGGGACGTCGGGTCGAGCCCGAAGCCTGGGTTTGTCAAGAAAGCAACCGTGAGCGCGACGTTCGCGAATGCAACCGAAAGGGCCAAGAGCAAACCCAGGAGGATCCAAAGAAGACCGCGGACCGCATTCGCCGGTGAGGTCATTTCCGCCGCCAATACCCAAAGCCGCCGCACACATTTGAGGTTTGCTTCGAGTCCGTGGATGACAGAGGCTAGGGGATCTTCCTCGCGACTAATCCCAACATACCCAAAGTCCTCCGGGCCGATGTTAGTCCCGTCCAGATTGGAGAGGCTTCACTTGATGTGGTCCAGGGAGAACGATCCGATCGACAAGCTCGACTTCGTGTACGTGTATCGGATCCAGCCCCGGCTCTGCACGTCGCAGATGCCCTTAATGCACAGGAACGACTTCAGCTGTTCGACCTTGAACTCGATGCTTCCGTCCATCAGCGACCCGAGCATCTGGATCTCCTGCTCCTCGTGCATCCCTTTCTCGATCACGTAGAAGGCCACGGCCTTGTCCCGCTTCCGCCGCCCGACGAAGGGCTGGAGGAACTTGAACGTCGTCGTCGGGTCCAGGTAGGCGATCAGCGTCGACACGCTTCGGAACGCAAGTCGGTATGTCGGGTACTTCTTCTTCCATTCCGCCGCCCGTGCGTCGACCGCCTTCAGGATTGACTGATAGTCCGTCGGCTCGTCGATGTACGTCGTGTTCGGATCCGATGCCTCCGCACCCATCGACTTCGAATACGTGTCAATGTATTGGACCAGCCCGAGCTTCTCGTACTCCTCGTATCCGGGAAGGGCGAAGGCCATCTCCTCCCGGACTTCGGTCGGCCCTTTGTCCGTGAGGATCCACAGGACCGGCACCCCTTTCTTGAGTCCCTCGGCCATGAACAAGCTCACGAGCACCTCCTTGCCAACGTACGCGGGGCCGTACACGGAGGCGTTCGTCCCGAACGGGATGCCGCCGAACAGCAGGTCGTCGAGCCGCGGGATGCCCATCTTGACCTTCTGCTGCTTCACCTCGACCTGGAGGTCTTTGTCCCGGGCC
>Ga0209157_1001013_pt1 | contig 23584 bp, 21 predicted proteins | sample GraSoiAngelo_135_FD_185892 | JGI IMG/M metagenome (GOLD analysis project Ga0209157, IMG submission 185892) | Grasslands soil microbial communities from the Angelo Coastal Reserve, California, USA - 14_0929_05_40cm (SPAdes) (version 2) | ecosystem: Environmental > Terrestrial > Soil > Grasslands ...
GGCATGGGCGTCTATCCCTTCCCGTTCACTGAAGTCATGCATGCTTCTGTGAACGACCTTCTGCGCCACGTGGCGCTGCCAAAAACCTGATGGACGCGAGAACCGTGCTCATCGACCATCTGCCGGCATTGCCGGAGGTGCTGCTGCTGGTCGGCGCGTGCGCGCTGATGATCGTCGATCTGTACGTCAAGTCCGAGCGGCGCAACGCCAGCTTCGGCCTCGCCCAGATCGTCCTGCTGCTCTGCGCTCTTGCCACCCTGTACGTGTTTCTCGTGCAGGGCCAGGCCGATTATTCGCGCTTGCTGCTCTTCAACGGGCTGTTCGTCTCCGACACGCTGTCCAACCTGCTCAAGCTGGTGTCCTACCTCGCGGTCTGGGCGACGCTGATCTACTCGCGCCAGTACCTCGTCGACCGCGGCCTGCTGCGCGGCGAATTCCTTACCCTGCTGCTGTTCTCGCTGCTCGGCATGATGGTCATGATCAGCGCCAACAGCTTCCTCACTATGTACCTCGGCCTGGAGCTGATGTCGCTGTGCCTGTACGCGATGGTGGCGCTCGACCGCGACTCGGCGATCTCGACCGAGGCGGCCATGAAGTACTTCGTGCTCGGCGCGCTGTCCTCGGGGCTGCTGCTCTACGGCATGTCGATGATCTACGGCGCGACCGGCACGCTCGAGATCAGCGAGGCGGCGCGGCGCGTCTCGCGGCTCGCCGCCACCACCGACCGCAGCCTCCTCGTCTTCGGGCTGGTGTTCATGGTGGCGGGGATCGCGTTCAAGCTCGGCGCCGCGCCGTTCCACATGTGGCTCCCCGACGTCTACCAGGGCGCGCCGACCGCCATCACGCTGGTGATCGGCGCGGCGCCCAAGCTCGCCGCGTTCGCGATGGCGGTGCGGCTGCTGGTGAACGGGCTGCTCGACCTGGCGCAGGACTGGCAGCAGATGCTCGCGCTCCTCGCGCTGCTGTCCATGGCGATCGGCAACATCACCGCGATCGCGCAATCGAACATCAAGCGCATGCTCGCCTACTCGACCATCGCGCACATGGGATTCATGCTGCTCGGGCTGCTTTCCGGCGTGGTCGGCGGCAACCTGCTGAACGCCGCCGACGCGTACAGCACGGCGCTGTTCTACGTCGTCGTCTACGTGCTGATGACGCTCGGGGCCTTCGGCGTGCTCCTGTACCTGTCGCGCAAGGGCTTCGAGTGCGAGAACCTCGACGACTTGCGCGGCCTCAACCGGCGCAGCCCCTGGTTCGCCTTCGTGATGATGGTTCTGATGTTCTCGCTGGCCGGGCTGCCGCCGACCGCCGGGTTCTACGCCAAGCTCGCCGTGCTCTCGTCGGCGGTGCAGGCGGGGCAGCTCTGGCTCGCGGTGGCCGCCGTGATCCTGTCCCTGGTGGGCGCCTTCTATTACCTGCGCATCGTCAAGCTGATGTATTTCGACGAGCCGAAGGAAGCCGGACCGGTGCCGGGGCACAGCGAGATGCGCGTGCTGCTCTCCCTCAACGCCCTGGCATTGCTTGTATTGGGGATACTGCCCCAGAAGCTGATGCAGCTTTGCTACGTCGCCATCAACTCCCTCTAAATTGAAAGATCTTACCGAGCACTTCATCGCGGGGGAGCGCGTCTACGACGGCGTGCTCCTCAAAGTACAATGCGACCTGGTGCGCCTTCCCGACGGCAGCGAGGGGACGCGCGAGTACATCCGCCACCCGGGGGCCGTGGCGATCGTGCCGGTCTTCGACGACGGCCGCGTGCTGCTCGAGCGCCAGTTCCGCTATCCCCATCGCCGCGTGTTCATCGAGCTGCCGGCCGGCAAGCTCGAGCCCGGCGAGCCCCACCTCGATACCGCGAAGCGCGAGCTGCTGGAGGAGACCGGCTACAGCGCGGCGGAATGGACTCGGCTCGGAACCATCCATACCGCCATTGCCTATACCGACGAGGCGATCGAGCTGTTTCTCGCTAAGCAGCTGAAGAATGAAGGCAAAATCAGGCTGGACGCCGGCGAGTTCGTAGAAACGATCGCCGTGAGCTTCGACGAGGCGATCGAAATGGTGCGCGATGGACGGATTACGGACGCCAAGTCGGTCGCCGGCCTGCTCTGGATGAAGGTATTTCTTGCGGTGTAGGATAGGCGCGGGCCAAGCCCGGGGAGGATGTCATGAGATGGTTCGTTCTTGCATGCATCAGCGCCATCGGCGTCGCACATGCCGATGAAACCTGCAATTCGCCTTACATCTCGCAGCTCATCAAGGGCCAGGAGGATTACGTCTACGTCTGGACGCTCGGCGTCGAAGGGCTGGGCGACGGCTCCGACAAGCTGGTCACGATCGACGTCAATCCGAAGTCGAAGCGCTACGGCAAGGTGATCGGCAAGGTCTCCACCGGGGCCCGCGTCGAGGCGCACCACATGGGATTCACCGACGACCGGCGCTACCTGTGGGCGGGCGGGCTGTCGGACAACCGCATCTGGGTGTTCGACGTCGGCAGGAATCCGGCCGCGCCGAAGCTCGCGCGCACGATCAGCGATCTCGGGGAGAAATCGGGATTCCTCGGGCCGCACACCTACTACGCGCTGCCCGGGCGGATGCTGGTGCAGGCGCTGTCCAACACCCAGGACAAGGGCGGCCGCACCGGGATGGCGCTCTACAACAACAAGGGCGAGTTCATCAGCTCGTACTCCATGCCGACCGAAGGCGGGGGCGACGGCTACGGCTACGACTTGGCCGTCAATCCGAGGCAGAACGTGCTGCTCACCTCCAGCTTCACCGGCTACGCCAACTACATGCGGCCGCTCGGCGAGCTGATCAAGGACGCCGAGGCGATGAAGAACTTCGGCGGCAGCATGGTGGTCTGGGACCTGAAGGCGATGAAACCGGCGAAAGTGTTCAAGGTACCGGGCGCGCCACTGGAGATCCGCTGGTCGCTCAACCCGAAGGACAACTGGGCTATTACTGCGGCAGCGCTGACTTCGAAGCTGTGGCTGGTCAAGCAGGACGCGATCGGCCAGTGGGCGGCCAAGGAGGTCGGCACCATCGGCGACCCGTCCAAGATCCCCCTGCCGGTGGACATCAGCATCACGCGCGACGGCAAGGGCCTGTGGGTCAATACCTTCATGGACGGCACGACGCGCTACTTCGACCTGTCCAATCCCGAGGCGCCGAAGCAGACCTACGAGAAGGTCACCGGCAGGCAGATCAACATGATCTCGCAGAGCTGGGACGGCAAGCGCCTGTACATCACCTCCTCGCTGCTCGCCAACTGGGACAAGGGCGGCGCCGACAACGAGCAGTTCATCCGCGGCTTCGCCTGGGACGGAAGCGAGCTCACGCGCAAGTTCGAGGTCGATTTCACCAAGGAGAAGCTCGGCCGCGCGCACCACATGAAGCTGGGGACCAAGGCGCAGCGCGCGACCGTGACCGGCGGTTGAAAGGCGCCGCGCTGCTCGCCGCGCTGGTTGCCGCCCCGGCGCTGGCGCACCACGTCGAGCTCCTGCCGCCGCTCGAATTCGTCCCGCCGCCGCCGGGCAGCTACCAGCTGCACCGGATCATGCCGGCGCCCGAGGGGCGCGTGCTCGACGTCGATGGCAGGGCCGCGCGCCTTTCGCAGTACCTGCACGACCGGATTACCCTGCTCGGCTTCATCTACACCACCTGCGCCGATCCTGACGGCTGCCCGCTTGCCTACCGCGTATTCGATGCGCTGAAGGAAGCCATTGCGGCCACGCCCCGCCTCCAGGGCCAAGTACGGCTCGTCACGCTGTCGTTCGACCCGGCGCGCGACACGCCGGAGGCGATGCGCCGCTATGCGGGGAGCCGCGTGGTGGAGGGTGATGGGGGCCTGTGCTGGTATTTCCTCACCACCCGCTCCGCGCGTGAGCTGCTTCCGCTGGTGGAGGGATTCGGGCAGGACGTCCGCGTGAGCGCCGCGGGCCGCGAGCTGTCGCACGTGCTCAAGGTGTTCCTGATCGACCGCCGCGGCGACATCCGCGAGATCTACAGCTCGAACTTCCTCCATCCGCAGAGCGTGCTCAACGACATCGAGACGCTGCTGCTGGAAGAGGGGAAGGTCAGGCTTGATCGGCCATGAAATGCCTCCATGTAGCGGGGAATTCCCAGCGAGCATCAGGCCCATGACCGAACTGCGACCCGCCGCCGAGCGCGGCCATGCCAACCACGGCTGGCTCGACTCGTACCACAGCTTCTCCTTCGCCGGCTACCAGGACCCGCGGCACATGGGGTTCGGGCCGCTGCGCGTCATCAACGAGGATCGCGTCGCCCCGGGCTCGGGCTTCGGCAGCCACGGGCACCGCGACATGGAGATCATCAGCTACGTGCTCGAGGGCGCGCTTGCCCACAAGGACTCCATGGGCACCGGCTCGACCATCGTTCCCGGCGACGTCCAGCGCATGAGCGCAGGGCAGGGCGTGCTGCACAGCGAGTACAACGACGACCAGGCAGGCAGCACGCATTTCCTCCAGATCTGGATCGAGCCCGACGTCACCGGCATCGCGCCCTCCTATGAGCAGAAGCACTTCGCGCCCGAGGAAAAGCGCGGTCGCCTGCGCCTCATCGCCTCGCCCGACGGGCGCGCCGGCTCGGTCAGCATCCACCAGGACGCGCTGCTCTACGCGGGATTGTTCGATGGCGCGGAGCGTGCCCGGCTCGAGCTCGCTCCCGGCCGCAAATCATACCTTCATGTTGCTCGTGGCGCGGTCCAGGTCAACGGGCACGCACTGCGCGCCGGCGACGCGCTGAAAACAGACGCCGGCCCGATCGAGATCGAGCGCGGCGAGGGCGCCGAGGTGCTGGTGTTCGACCTGCCGGGAGACCGCGCATGAGCCAGACTCGTGAAGTAGGGCGCGTCGTTCGCGGCATGGCGGCGAGCGACGGCGCCGGCGTCAAGCTGAACCGCGTCATCGGCGGCCCGGACCTGCCGCAGCTCGATCCGTTCCTGCTGCTTGACGAGTTCCGCTCCGACGATGCGGCCGACTATCTCGCCGGCTTTCCCGAGCACCCCCATCGCGGCTTCGAGACGGTGACCTATATGCTCGCCGGCCGCATGCGCCACCGCGACAACCAGGGCAACACCGGCCTGCTGGGGCCCGGCAGCGTGCAGTGGATGACCGCCGGGCGCGGCATCGTCCACTCGGAAATGCCCGAGCAGGAAAACGGCCTCATGCAGGGCTTCCAGCTGTGGGTGAACCTGCCGGCGAAGGACAAGATGACCGCCCCGCGCTACCAGGACATCGAGCCCGGCAGGATTCCCGAAGTCGAGAGCACCGGTGCCAGGGTGCGGGTCATCGCCGGAAGCTACCGCGGCGTGCGCGGCCCGGTGCAAGCGGAGGCTACTGCGCCGCTTTACCTGGATGTCTTTCTGGAAGATGGAGAATTCGAGGCAGCTGTGCCCGTGGAACACAACGCGTTCGTGTACGTCTACGAGGGTAGCCTCGACGTCGCCGGCCGCGCCGTGACGCGCGGCGAGCTGGCGGTGCTGCGCGGCGGCGATAAGGTGGCGGCGAGCGCCGGCGCTGCCGGAGCACGCTTCATCCTGGTCGCCGGCCGGCCGCTCAAGGAGCCGGTCGCGCGCTACGGCCCCTTCGTCATGAACCGTCCCGAGGAAATCCAGCAGGCGATGCGCGACTTCACCGAGGGCCGCCTCGCTTGAGGATCGTCGGCATCGCGGGGAGCCTGCGCAGCGGCTCCTACAACGCGGCATTGCTGCGCGCCGCGGCGGCGGAGGCCCCGCCTGAAGCGACGATCGAGATCGAGTCGATCCGCGGCATCCCGCTCTACGACGGCGACGTCGAAGCGAAAGGGATTCCTTCCCGGGTCAGCGAGCTGAAGGACCGCATTGCCGCCGCCGATGCGCTGCTTCTCGTCACGCCGGAATACAACAACTCGATCCCCGGCACCTTCAAGAACGCCATCGACTGGCTGACGCGGCCGCCGGCCGACATCCCGCTCGTGTTCAAGGGCCGTGCGGTGGGTCTCATCGGCGCCTCGCCGGGCATGCGCGGCACGGTGCTGTCGCAGACGGCGTGGTTGCCCGTCTTGCGGACGCTCGGCGTGCAGCCTTGGTTCGAGCAGCTGCTCTACGTCGGCAACGCCGACAAGGTCTTCGACCCGTCCGGGAAGCTGATCGACGAAGCCATCCGCACGCGGCTGCGGACCTACGTGCGCGGCTTCGCGGACTTCGTCAGGAGCTTGCGCGAGGGCCGCCGGTAGCGGCTACGGCTGCAGCGGGACCGGGACGAGCAGCGGCTCGCGCATCACGTTCTCGCCGGCGACCATCTGCTCGCCGCGGCCCTGCTCGTCGAATATCAATGCCGCGAGCCCGCGCAAGGTCTCGCGCGCCTCCTCGATCGTGCTGCCGTGCGAGTTGACCCCGGGCAGCTCCTCGATGAAACCGATGTAGCCGTGCTTGGCCTTGAGATACACCGCAGTGAATGCGAGGCTTCCTTGTTCCATGTTGATCCCTTTTCTTGAGCACGCGCAAATTACGCGGGTAGTGTTTCCAATGGATGTCAGCAGAGTGTAAATACGCCGCGAATTTTTGCCAATCGTCGCTGCTCGGCGACATGGGTCGCTGTTCAGCGACACTGGTCGCGTTTCGGCGACACAGCTCTCCACCGAGTGCGAACTATTTCATCGTCACCGTGATATTTCTCCGCTAACGTCGGAACGATGGATTCGAGCGGGCAGACGACGGTCCTGGTCGCCGACGTGAGCGGCGGCAGCAAGCTGTACGAGGCGGCTGGTTACGCCGCTGCGCTAGAGGTGATCGCGCGCTGCATCGAGCGGGTGCGCGACGCTGCGGAATCGACCGGCGGTCAGGTGGTCAAGACCAACGGCGACAAAGTGATGGTGCTGTTCGCGAGCGCCGACGCGGCGGCGCACGCCGCCACCAGGATGCACGCCACGATAGCGGCGCTGCCCGAGATAGGCGGGGCGAAGCTCGGCGTGCAGGTCGGCTTTCACAGCGGCCCGGTGTACCGCTGCGACGAGGACTTGCTGGGCGACACGGTCAAGCTCGCCTCGCGGATGGTCGAGCAGGCACAAAAAGGCCAGACCATTACCTCGCAACAGACGGCGGCGCTGCTCAGCCCCTCGTTCCGCGCCCTTTCCCGCCAGCTCGACGCGATCCAGGCGAGGGAAAAGGGCGAGGCGCTGCGCTTGTGCGAGATCGCGTCGCGCGCCGCCACCGACTTCCGCCGGCTGCGGCTGACATACCGTGGTCACGCGGTCGTCTGCTCGCGGGAGAACGAGTCTATCGTGGTCGGGCGCGCGCCCGGCTGCGCGCTGGTGGTCGCCGACCGGACGGTCTCGCGGCGCCACTGCACGATCACGCTGCGTGACGGCCGGTTCGTGCTGAAGGACCACAGCACGAACGGCACCTACGTCACGGCCGAAGGCGGCGCCGACATCCTCGCGCAAAGCGAGGAAGTGATCCTGGGCCGTCGCGGCCGCATCGGCTTTGGCCGTCCGCCGGACGCCGGCCCGGAGGAAGCCGTCGAGTACGACGGCGGATCAGAGCTTCAGCCGCAAATCCCGACGTAGCCGCAGGCAGTGCAGTAATCGCAGCCGTCCCGGCGGATCAGCGTGGCATTGCCGCACTCCGGGCACTTCGCGCCGAGCATGATCGGAACGTGCTTTGTCGAAGGCGCTTCCAGGATGCCCATCTGCTGCCGGGGGGCGCCGTCCTCGTCCAGGATGCCGAGCATGGCGTAGCGGTGCAGCATCAGCCGCGCCACGTACGAAACCGTAGAGGGGAAGGTCTGCTGCTTGCGGCTGCCGGGGACGAAGGCCATGAAGTCGCCGAGCGGCTCGGGGAAATCGAGCAGCTTGCGCAGCTTCATGCCGATCCACGCCGGGTCGAGCACGCGCATGTCGAGCGACAGGATCTTGCACAGGCCGTCGAGCGCGCGCGGGTATTCGCCCGAGAGCCACACCGAGTAGGGCCGCGTGATGCCGTCGGGCAGGGTGATTTCCTTCAGGCCCAGGACGAAATCGTCGCCGGTGCGCGGGTTGAGGACGTCGACGGTCCATGACATCGTGCCGTCGGTGCCGGTTTTCGGCTCCTTCAGCGCGAACATCGCCTCGGCCACGGGCGAAGATCCGATTTCAGACGCCAGCTTGAAGGATTCATCCGTCAGGCCGGCGTGCAGCTGCTCGACGCGCCAGCGCACGATCTGCGCGAAGGCCGAGACCAGCGAGGGCATGCGCTTTCTCTCGCCGCGCGGCGGGAACGGCATGTCGAAAGCATCGCCGCCTGCCTTGGCGAGCGTATCGAGCTTGAGCTTCAGCCAGGCATGGTCGTTGGCGCGCATGTCCATGGACAGCGTCTTGGCGAGGGCGCCGAGGCCGCGCGGCTGCTCGCTGCCGTTGACCCACACCTCGAAGGCGTGCGGCGGGCCGTTCTCGACGTGGCCGACGAACACCGCGAAGTGGTAATTGGGGTGCTCGATCATGTAGGTCCAAGCCGGGTTGCCGCCCGCGAGATCGGGCCGTCCCGGCCAGCGCAGGCTCGCCAGCACGGGAGCGGGGACGGTCTTGATCGAGAGGCGCCGGTTGACGTCGTCGTGGACGAAGTCCTGGGGCTTTTCCACCGACAGGACCGAGCCGAGGATCTTGTTCGGACGGTAAGTCGCGAGGCCTTTCAGGCCGGACTTCCACGCGTGCAGGTACAGGTCCCGGAACTCGGCGTACGGATAATCCTCCGGCACGTTGACGGTCTTCGAGATGCTGGTGTCGATGTAGGGCGCTACCGCCGCCACCATCTGCTCGTGGGAGCGCGCCGAGATCTCCAGGGCGGTGACGAAGTAGGGCGGCAGCGCGTCGGCCTCGCCGCCGGCGGCGCGGTAGCGCCTCCAGGCGTGATCCTCGACGGGGAACTCCTGCAGCGTGCCGTCGGCCATGCGCTTCTTGCGCGTGTAGGTCCACGAGAACGGCGGCTCGATGCCGTTCGAGGCGTTGTCGGCGAAAGCCAGGCTGATCGTGCCGGTGGGCGCGATCGAGAGCAGATGCGAATTCCTGATCCCCGACTTTTTTATCTGTTCCTTGATGGAAGCGGGAAGACGCGCGGCAAAGCTCGAGCCGGACAAATACAAATCGGCATTGAAAAGCGGAAAGGCCCCGCGTTCCCTCGCGATCTCCACCGACGCCTGGTAGGCCTGGTCGCGCATGGCCTCGGCGACGCGCGCCGCCATGCGCCGCGCTTCGTCGGTGTCGTACTTCAGCCGCAGCATGATGAGCGCGTCGCCCAGCCCGGTGAAGCCCAGGCCGACGCGGCGCTTCGCCATCGCTTCCTGGCGCTGCGGCTCGAGCGGCCAGGCCGTGACCTCGAGCACGTTGTCGAGCATGCGCACCGAGGTCTCGATCACCCTGCCGAACTTCTCGAAGTCGAAGCCGGCTTTTTCGGTGAACGGATGGGAAATGAATCTCGTCAGATCGATCGAACCCAGGCAGCAGCAGCCATAAGGCGGCAGCGGCTGCTCGGCGCAGGGGTTCGTCGCCTCGATCGTCTCGCAGTAATTGAGGTTGTTGTCCCGGTTGATGCGGTCGAGGAACAGGATGCCGGGCTCGGCGTGGTCGTACGTCGAGCGCATGATCTGGTCCCACAGCTCGCGCGCGCGCAGCTTGCGGTACACCCACAGGCCGTCGTCGCGCTGGTAGCTGTCGTTGCCCGGCCAGGGTTTCGACTTATGGGTCAATTCGATGGACAGGTCGTTCTCGACGGCGGCCATGAAATCATCCGTGACCCCGACGGACAGGTTGAAATTGGCGAGCTCGCCCCGGTCCTTGGCGTGGATGAACTCCTCGATGTCCGGGTGGTCGCAGCGCAGCACGCCCATCTGGGCGCCGCGGCGCGAGCCGGCCGATTCGACCGTCTCGCACGACTGGTCGAACACGCGCATGTAGGACACCGGGCCGCTGGCGCGCGAATGCGTGCCCTTCACCTCGGCGCCCTTCGGCCGGATCGACGAGAAGTCGTAGCCGACGCCGCCGCCGCGGCGCATGGTCTCGGCCGCCTCCTGGAGCGCGGTATAGATGCCCGGCTTGCCGTCGACGACCTCCGAGATCGAGTCGCCGACCGGCTGCACGAAGCAGTTGATCAGCGTCGCCTGGAGCTGGATGCCGGCGGCGGAATTGATGCGCCCGGCGGGGATGAAGCCTTCCTCCTGCGCCTGCAGGAAGCGGCGCTCCCAATGGGCGCGCCGGTCCTCGGGCTCGGCCTGCGCCAGCGCGCGCGCCACGCGGCGGCGCACGTCATCGACCGAGGCCTCCTGCTCCTTGGCGTATTTCTCGAGCAGCGTATCGCGGCTGATTTCCTGCTCGGTTGCGCTGACCTGCATATCCATACAGTATTATAGCAACGGCTAGGCGGGGTGGGGTTGCGGCGCGCCGCCGGTTTCGAACGCCTGCCGGGCGCGCTTCAGGACGTCGGCGATGCCGCCGTGGCCGGAGCGCAGGGCGAGCTCCACCGGGGTGTCGCCTTCCCTGGTCACCTGGGTCGGGTCGGCGCCGTTGCGCAGGAGCAGCTCGACCATCTCCAGGTTCCCCTTGGCCGCGGCGTAGGCGAGAGGAGTGTAGCCGTTCTCGTGATGCAGGCTCGGGTCGAAGTTCATTTCCAGCACCTTCTGCGCGTAGGCCGGGTTGTTTTTCTCGACGGCGTAGAACATGGCGCGCACCGCCTCGAGGCTTTTTTCCCGCGGCTTGGGCTCGAGCCCGGTGGGGATCAGCTTCACCACGTGGTTGATGAGGCCCATTCCCACCAGCGCGACGAGCGCGAGGATGATCGGGATCTTGGACACGTTGAATCCGTCGGCGATCTGCTCGGGCAGGTTGGCGCCGGCGACCAGCAGCACCACGGCGACGAACAGAAAGAACTTCAGATACAGGAACAGCCCCAGGATCACCGCGCAGGCGAGCACCGCGATCAGCGTGGCGTGCGACACGCCCAGGGTTTCCTCGACGTACTCGTGAGGCAGGTTGGCGAGCACCGCGGTCACGGTGATCAGCCCCATCAGCACCAGCTCGCGGATTCGCATCCGCGTCAGAAAATCGAGCCGCTCGGCTTTCTCCGCCGCCATGCTGCCTCCTTTTTCACGGATTCTGAAAGCTTGGCGCGGCGCTGGCAAGCGTAGAATCCAACACCCCATGTCGAAGGCCTTTGTCAAGGACGAAGGCGTCCCGCAGGAGGTCGAACGCGAGGCGCCAGCGATTCCGGACGGCAAGAACTACATCACGCCGGAAGGCTACGCGCGCCTGAAAGCCGAGCTCAAGCAGCTGGCCGAGGCCGAGCGCCCCGCCGTGGTGAAGACGGTGGCCTGGGCGGCCTCGCTCGGCGATCGATCCGAGAACGCCGACTACCTCTACGGCAAGCGGCGCCTGCGCGAGATCGACCGGCGCATGCGCTTTCTCATCAAGCGGCTGGAAGCGGCGCAGGTGGTGAGTGCGAAAGGGCGCGACACCGACCAGGTGTTCTTCGGCGCCACCGTGAGGATAAAGATGAAGAACGAAGAGAAAGAGATCTGCATCGTCGGCGTCGACGAGGTCGATGCGTCGCGCGGCCGCGTGTCGTGGGTCTCGCCGATCGCCAGGGCGCTGCTCAAGACGCGCGCGGGCGACAGCGTCACGCTGCGCACGCCCTCGGGCGACGAGGAGCTCGAGATTCTCGAGGTGAGCTACAGGTGAGGCGCTAGGGCGGGAGAGGAAAAGCGCTAGCGTTTTTGGAAGTCCCCGGCCACGATCACCGACAGCCTGGCCGGATCGATGTGCTGACGAAATGCGGCGTTCACCTGATCGGCGGTGAGCGCGGCGATCTTCGCCTCGAACTCGATGTCCCAGGCGAAGGTGCGCTTGGCGAACAGGTAGGTCCCCAGGCGGCCGACGAGCGCGCGGTCCTGCGTGCGCGCCATGCGCCGCGCCTCGAGCAGCGATTTCCTGCCTTCCTCCACTTCGCCCGCGGTAAAACCGGCGCGCACCGCCCGCTCGAGCTCCTCGCGGATCGCGCGCTCGACGCGGTCGCGGTTCTGCGGCGCGAAGATCGACGCCACGCGGAACTCCGCCGACTCATCGAACGGGCTCGAGCTGAACGTGGTGTAGGTGCTGTAGGAGAGGCCTTCCTTCTCGCGCACGCGCACCGGGACGCGCGCGGTCGAAGGACCGCCGAGCAGGTAGTTGGCGAGGGTGACCGCGGGATAGTCGGGGTGGTCGTCGCGCATCCTGACGTTGAGGCCGGCGCGCAGCACCGCGTTCGCCTTGTCGGGCGTGACGAAGGCGTTCTCGAAGGCTGGCCGGTCGAAGTAGCGCGCCGGCACGCGCTCGAACGGCAGCAGCGTGCGCCAGGCGCCGAACAGCTCCTCGACCAGGCGCGCCGTTTCGCCGGGGTCGAATTCGCCCACCGCGGCGAAGTCGGCGCCGGTCGCGCCGAACAGCTCGCGGTAGCAGGCTTCGGCGTCGCCGAGCCTGGCGGCGCGCAGCTTCTCGATGCGCTCCTCGATCGTCGGCGTGTAGAGCGGATGGCCTTTGGGGTACAGGTGCAGGTGGCGCGCGAGCCGCACTCCGGCGAGCGCCGCCGGGTCGGTGCGCTGCGCTTCGGCGCCGGTGATCGCGGCGCGCTTCATCTCGTCGAATTCGGCAGGCGGGAAGGCCGGCTCGCGCAGCGCCTCGGCCACCAGCCGCAGCGCGCCCGCCAGGTTCTCCTTGCGCACTTCGATGCTCGCGCCCTCGCCGCCCACGGAAACCGTGGCGTTGAGCTTGTCGAAGGCGTCCTTGAGCTGCGCCCGGGTGTGCTTCTTGCTGCCGCGGCTCAGCATGCCGCCGGCGAAATCGCAGGCCACCTCGCGGTTGAACAGGCTCTTTTCGTCGCCCCAGTGCAGCGCGAGGCTGGCAACGACGCGGCCGCCGCGCGTTTTCTTCGACAGCAGCGCCGCGTTGATGCCGTTGGCGAGCCGGCGCCGGAGGACGCGCGATTCGATGTTGGCCGGCGAGGGGTCGAAGGCCTCGCCGAGCTCGAGCGACTTGGTATCGTCGGCGCGATAGGCGGCAAGCGCTTCCTCCAGGCCGGTGGCCGCCGGGATCTCGGCGCGCTCGGGCCGCTCGGTCGGCACGAACACGCCGAGCACGCGGTTTGCCGGCTTCAAGTAATGCTCGGCGACGCGCTGCACGTCTTCCAGGCCCAGCTTGCGCAGGCGCTCGCGATACAGGAAGAACAGGCGCCAGTCGCCCATGGCGGAAAATTCGGAAAGGGCGCGCACGAAGGCGCCGGTATCGAGCTGCGATTTCTCGGAGTCGTTGAGCAGCGCGGTGCGCGCGCGAGCGACTTCCTCAGCGGTAATTCTGTCCTTGCGGAGGCTTTCGGCGGCCTGGATCAGCACGTCGCGCGCCTTGTCCAGGGAGGCGGACTTGTCGAGCGCCGCGCCGAAGTACACGTAGCCCGGATCGTGCAGGCCGCGCTCGCTGCCCCAGACCGAGCTCGCCAGGCCTTTCTGCACGAGCGCGCGGTGCAGCCGCCCGCTCGGCGTGTCGCCGAGCACGTTGGTAAGCACGTCGACGGCCGCATAGTCGGGGTGGGCGCCGGCCGGCACGCGGTACATCAGCGCGACGAGCTGGTTGTCGCCGCTGCGGCGCAGGATCACCGTGCGCTCGCCGTCCTGGGTCGGCTCCTCGGTGTAGAGCGCCGGCAGCGGCCGCGACGGCCGCGGCAGGGCGCCGAAGTGCCGGGCCACCAGCTCGACGGCGCGCGCTTCGTCGATGCGCCCGGCGACGATCAGCACCGCGTTGTCGGGCTGGTACCAGGTGCGGTAGAAGGCCTGCAGCCTGTCGATCGGCACCCGCTCGATGTCCGAGCGCATGCCGATGATCGGATTGCCGTAGTTGTGCCAGGGGTAGGCCGCCTGCTGCATGCGCTGGAACAGCACGCTGCCGGGGTTGTTCTCGCCAAGCTCGAACTCGTTGCGCACCACGCTCATCTCGCTGTCGAGGTGTTGCTTGGAGACGAACGAGTTCACCATGCGGTCGGCTTCCATCTCGATCGCCCACGCGAGATTGTCGTCGCTGGCGGCGAAGGTCTCGAAGTAGGTCGTGCGGTCGTTCGACGTGGTGCCGTTCCAGCGCGCGCCGCGGCGCGTGAACTCTTCCTTGATGTTGGGATGGCGCGCGGAGCCCTTGAACAGCAGGTGCTCGAGCAGGTGCGCCATGCCTTTCTCGCCGTAGCCCTCGTGGCGCGAGCCGACCAGGTAGGTGATGTGCACCGTGGAGGTGTCGATGCCCGGGTCGGGCAGCGTGAGCAGGCGCAGGCCGTTCGCCAGCTGGTACTCGGTAACGCCTTCCAGCGAGACGATTTTGCGCGGCGCCTCGGCGGCCGCAGCTAAGCCGGCTACGCAAGCGGCGCACAGCAGCAAGCCGCCGGCGAACAGTCGTTTCATCCGGCAGGGAAACGCTATTTCTTCTGCTGGCGACGCTCGTGCGCTTCCTTGGCGCGGGCTTCACACTGCGCCGGGTCTTTCGCTTGCGCGCACATCTCGTGGCGCATGCAATCGCGGCGCGCGTCGCCCTGCTTGCCTGCGCAGGCCTTCTCGGCCTTGCCATGCGCCGCCTTCATCTTCGCGGTGCGCTCCAGGCAGGCCTTGGGATCCTTCGCCTGGGCGCACATTTGCTTGCGCATGCAGTCGCGGCGCGCGTCGCCTTGCTTGCCTTCGCAGGCCTTTTCGGCGCTGCTGTGCGCCGCTTTGAACTTCGCGACGCGTTCCTCGCAACGCGCGGGATCCTTCGCCTTCGAGCAGTCGACGGGCTCGGCGAAAACGCCGGTGCTGGCCGCGAGGAGCAACACGCCGATCAGGGGTTTGAGCATGAGAATGGTCCTTTCGTATTAACCGAGCTGCCTGAGAAGGGTGGCGGCGTCCGACACCTCGAACTTGCCGGGGCCCTCGACGTTGAGCTGCTTCACCACGCCGTTGTCCACCAGCATCGAGAAGCGCTGCATCCGGGTCCCCATGCCGCGGGGGTTCAGATCGAGCTCCAGGCCGAGCGCCTTGGTCCACTGCGCGCTGCCGTCGCCCAGGAAGCGGATCTTGCCGAGCGCCTTCTGGTCGCGGCCCCAGTGCGCCATGACGAAGGCGTCGTTCGTCGCCACGCACCAGACCTCGTTCACGCCCTTGCCCTTGAGCTTCTCCAGGTTCTGCACGTAGCTCGGCACGTGCTTCGCCGAGCAGGTGGGCGTATAAGCGCCCGGCAGGCCGAAGATGGCGATCTTCTTGCCCCTCACCGCGTCGCCGACGTTCACTTCCTTGGGCGGCATCGCGCACTGCGTGCCGGAATCGAACTCGGTGGACTCCATGAGCTTGCCCTCGGGCAAGCGGTCGCCGACTTTAATGGCCATGGCCGGATCTCCTGTGGTCGTCTTTTAGGGAAGGCCCGAATGATACCTTTAGCCCCGGGGTATGATGCGCACATGTCGATGGCCTGGCTGCGCACGCTGGCCGTCATCGTCGCCGTTGCCGGAGCGCTGCTGCTGCTCGCCTCGGGAGCGGGGGTGCGGCTCGGGCTGTGGACGTACGGCACCGGCTTCGCGCTGCTGCGCTATGCGGCCTACATCGGTATCGCGGCGGCGGTGCTGGCGCTCGTCGCACTCTTTCTTCCGCAAGGCCGGGCGCGATGGATCGCGGCGCTGCTCGCGGCGCTGGGGGTCGGCGCGGCGACGGCCTACCTGCCGTACAGCGTCCAGCAGCGCGCAGGGTCGGCGCCGCGGATCAACGACATCACTACCGATACCGAGAAGCCGCCGCAGTTCAAGAAGCCTCTTCCCTACGGAGGGCCGCAGGTCGCCGAGCAGCAGCGCAAGGCCTATCCGGACATCCAGCCGGCCGTCCTCGCCGCAGGCCCCGAGGCCGCCTTCGCGCGCGCGCTCGCCGCGGCCCAGGCGATGGGCTGGGACATCGTCGATGCGCAACCGAAGGAGGGCCGGATCGAGGCCACGGCGACCACCTTCTGGTTCGGCTTCACGGACGACGTAGTGGTGCGGATCACCCCGCTGCCGGCCGGCAGCCGCATCGACGTGCGCTCGAAATCCCGCGTCGGGCGCGGCGATGCGGGCACTAATGCACAGCGCGTCCGGGCCTACCTCAAACGCTTGAATTGATTTAGGGATATCCTTCCATCCCTAAGCCGCTACCGGAGAGGGGTAGGCGTATGAAGCCCACAGTTCTGCTGCTTGCGCTGGCGCTTGCGGCGCCGGCCTGGCCCCAGGCGCCGGAGTTGAAGCCGGCGCCGACGCCGGTGTCGAATGAGGCCGCCAAGCCGGCCGCGAAGCCAGGCGCGAAAACGGCCGTCAAGAGGCACCGGCGCTGGCACGAGGACGCGAGGCACTGCCTCGAGCTCCCGACCAACATCGAGATCATCAAGTGCGCTGAAGTGTATCTATAGCCGCCTTGCGGCCGCGCTGCACGTCGATGCCGGCGAGAAGCGCGAGGCCGATGACGAAGTAGGCGCCCGTCGCCAGGATGGCGAGGCGATGGTTGCCGCCGAAGCTCCAGGTCACCGCGCCGTATGTCAGCGGTCCGAAGATCGACGCCGCCTTGACCGAAAGCCCCCACAGCCCGAAGAACTCGGCGGCGCGCGACGGCGGCGCGAGATAGCCGACCAGCGCGCGGCCTGCGGCCTGCGACGAGCCCATGCAAAGGCCGGCCAGGTTGGCTGCGACCCAGAAGGAAAAAACGCTGTGCGAGGAGGCGGCGATGGCGACCATCGCGATCCACCCGACCAGCGTAAGCGCGATGCCGCGCACGTGGCCGATCGCGTCCTGCAGGTAGCCGAAGGCGAAGGCGCCGAGCGCGGCCGTGACGTTGACCACCAGGATCAGCACGATCGTCTGCCCGGTGGCGAACTTCATCACCTGCTCGGCGTAGATCGCGGCGAGCGCCACCACCGCCGAGATGCCGGCCTGGTAGAACAGCATGCAAAGCAGGAACCGGCGCAGGTCGCGGTATTCGCGCGCATGCCGGAGAGTGTCCCTGACTCTCTTCCACGCGTTTTCGGTGGCGGGCTGAGGGACTGCCCTCTCGCGCAGGAACAGGAACGTCGGCGTCGCCGCCACCGCGAAAAAGCCCGCCGTGATCAGCATCGTCACCGGGACGAACAGCGCCGCCGGCTGCCCGCTGCGCTGCGCGGCGGTGATGTAGGCGAGGCAGATGCCGAGCGAAGCGAGCCCGCCCAGGTAGCCGAAGCTCCAGCCCCAGCCCGAGACGCGGCCCATGGCCTGCGAGTCGGCGAGCTCCGGCAGGAACGCCGCGATGAGGTTCTCGCCGCTGCCGAAGAAGTAGTTGGACAGAATGATCAGGCCGAGCGCGAGCCAGACCGCGCCCGGCGCCGCAAGCCAGAGCAGCGCCGTGAACGCCACGCAGCCGATCGTCGAGAGCAGCAGCAGCTGCTTCTTGGCGGCGTGCGCGTCGGCCCAGGCGCCGATCAGCGGGCCGGTGACGAGGATGGCCGCGTAGGAGACCGACAGGGCAGCCGTCCACGCGAACGTGGCCCAGGGAGCATTCTGGGCAACTTCAGAAACAAAATAGGCGCCGAAGACGGCGGTAATGACGACGGTGGTGTAGCCGGAGTTGGCGAAGTCATACATGCTCCACGCCCAGACTTCATGCAATTTGACCTGCGGTGCCAGCGCGGAGCGCATGGCGCATTCTAGCTTTCCGGGTATAGTCTTGATTTCATGCAGCAAGCGGTGAAAACAGTCGGCGGCGAACATCGCCTGACCCTCGGCGAGATCCTCGACGGTCTGATCGAGGACAAGCTCGTCAGCGCCGAGGCCGCGGAGCAGCTGAAGAAAGAGCGCCGCTACTACCGCGGCACCATGCATCCGCTCGCGATCGTCGCCGACCAGAAGTGGAAAAAGGGCAATGCGCTGCTGACGCTCGACGCGCTCACCGAGTGGCTGGCCAAGCGCGTCGGCCTGGAATACCTGCACATCGACCCGCTGAAGATCGATTTCGCCGCGGTCACCGAGGTGATGTCGTCGGCTTACGCGACGCGCTTCCGCGTCCTGCCGGTCGGCGTGAGCGCCAAGGAGGCGATCGTCGCCACCGCCGAGCCGCACGTGCGCGAGTGGGAGGCCGAGCTCGCGCGCATCTCCAAGCGCGAGATTCGGCGCGTGATCGCCAACCCGCTCGACATCGAGCGCTACCAGGTCGAGTTCTACAACCTCGCCAGGTCGATCAAGGGCGCCAACCGCACCGCGAGCGCCGCCAGCGGGCTTTCCAACTTCGAGCAGCTGGTCGAGCTCGGCAAGAGCGACAAGCAGTTCGACGCCAACGACGCGCACATCGTGCGCATCGTCGACTGGCTGTGGCAGTACGCCTTCGAGCAGCGCGCGAGCGACATCCACATCGAGCCGCGCCGCGAGCAGGGCATCGTGCGCTTCCGCATCGACGGCGTGCTGCACCAGGTGTACCAGATCCCCGCCGCCGTCCTCGCGGCGATGACCAGCCGCATCAAGATCCTGGGGCGCATGGACGTGGTCGAGAAGCGCCGCCCGCAGGACGGCCGCATCAAGACGCGCACGCTCGAGCAGGCCGACGTCGAGCTGCGCCTGTCGACGCTGCCGACGGCCTTCGGCGAGAAGATCGTGATGCGCATCTTCGATCCCGAGGTGCTGGTGCGCGACTTCCGCGAGCTCGGCTTCTCGGACGACGACCAGAAGCGCTGGAACGAGATGACCGCTAGGCCGAACGGCATCGTGCTGGTGACCGGGCCGACCGGCTCGGGCAAGACCACCACCCTGTACTCGACGCTGAAGGCGCTCGCCACGCCCGAAGTCAACGTCTGCACCATCGAGGACCCGATCGAGATGGTCGAGCCCGCGTTCAACCAGATGCAGGTACAGCCGGCGATCGAGCTGGGCTTCGCCGAGGGCGTGCGCGCGCTGATGCGCCAGGACCCCGACATCATCATGGTCGGCGAGATCCGCGACCTCGAGACCGCCGAGATGGCGGTGCAGTCGGCGCTCACCGGCCACCTGGTGCTCTCGACGCTGCACACCAACGACGCGCCCAGCGCCGTGGCGCGGCTGCTCGAGCTCGGCGTCGCGCCCTACCTGCTGAACGCGACCCTGAACGGCGTCATGGCGCAGCGCCTGGTGCGCACGCTGTGCCCGCATTGCAAGCAGAAGGTGGACTTGCAGCGCGGCGAGGACGAGGCAGCCTGGGATGCGCTGGTCGCGCCGTGGAAAGCGAACCGCCCGGCGAAGATCTGCAAGCCCGTCGGCTGCCTCGAGTGCCGCATGACCGGCTATCTGGGGCGGGTCGGAATCTATGAGACGCTCTTGTTCACGGGCGCCATCAAGTCGCTCACCGCGAAAAGCGCCGAGCTCGCGACGCTGAGGGAGCAGGCGATGAAGGAGGGCATGAAGCCCTTGCGCATCAGCGGCGCGATGAAGGTCGCCGCAGGCGTCACGACGATCGACGAAGTGCTCAAGGTCGCGCCGCCGATCCGCGACGCGTCCGCCGGCTAGCCCGTGCCCGACTGGCTGCTGCTCGCCGCGATCTCGGGCGGCGTGGTCTATCTCCTGATGCACCGCGCGTTGCGGCGCGCTTCCCGCCAGCTCGCCGAGCTCGCCGCGAGCGAAGATCGGTTTCGCGACCTGACCGAGCTGTCGGCCGACTGGTTCTGGGAAACCGATGCCGAGCACCGCATCACCTGGATCTCGGCGGGCGGCTCGGTGGCGACCCTGTTCGGCAACCTGCCGACCTTCGGCAAGCGCTTCTGGGAGATCCCGCGCGTCGAGGTCGATCCGCGCGCGCTCGAAGCGCACCTGGAGCGCCTGGGCGAGAAGCTGCCGTTCTTCGACCTCGAGATCCAGCGCACCGACGAGCGCGGCGCGCGGCTGATCCACATCATCTCGGGCCAGTCGCGGGTCACGCCGCGCGGCGAGTTCCTCGGCTACCGCGGCGTCGGGCGCGACGTCACCGAGCAGCGCCGCGCCGAGCGCGCGGTGTTCGAGGCGAAGGAGCGCGTCGAGCTGGCGCTCGACGGCGGCAACCTCGCGGAGTGGCACTTCGACGTGAAGAACGACGAGTTCTACGCCGGCGACGGCTGGGTGCGCTTCCTCGGCCACGGCCGCTCCCCGGCGGTCGGCAAGGGCGCCATGCTCTACGACATGATGCATCCCGAGGACCGCGAGCGCAGCCGCGGCAGCATGGTGCGCGCGCTGAAGGGCGAGCTGCAGGAGTACGTCGACGAGTTCCGTGTGCCGACCCGGGCGGGCGACTGGAAATGGCTGCAGGCGCGGGGGCGCGTGGTCGAGCGCGATGCCGAGGGCCGCGCGCTGCGCGTCTCGGGCACCATCGCCGACATCGACTCGCGCAAGCGCGCCGAGACCGCATTGCAGGAAGCCGAGGCGCGCTACCGCTCGCTGGTCGACCTCGCCCCAAACGGCGTGCTGGTGCATTCGGCAGGCGTGATCGAGTACGCGAATCCCGCCGCGGCGCGCCTGCTCAAGGCCGAGTCGCCGGCGCAGCTGATCGGCATGCAGCTGGAGGCCCTGTTCAGTCCCGTCGACCTCCCGCGCGTGCGCGAGCGGCAGTCCGTACTCCTCGCCGCGCCGGCCGCAGTCGGGTTCGAGGAGCGGCGCATGCGCTGCCTCGACGGAACCGAGCTGATCGTGGAGGGCGCCGCGGTGTCGTTCCTGGAGCGCGGCCGCATCGTGGTGCAGGGGGTGTTGCGCGACGTTACCGTGGAGCGCCAGGCGCGCCAGGCGCTCGCCGAGCGCGAGCAGCGCTTCCGGGACGTGGTGCACGCCTCGGGCGAGTACGTCTGGGAGACCGACGCGCAGTGGCGCTACACCTACCTCTCGGAGCGCGTCGAGGCGGTGCTCGGCTACGCGCGCAACGAGCTCCTCGGCCGCGCGCCGCACGAGTTCATGCCGCTCGGCGAAGCGCATTTTCCGGACACGAAGACGCCGTTCCGCGACGTGGTGCGCCGCTCGATCACGAAGTCGGGCGGCGTCATCTGGCAGTCGGTGAGCGGCGTGCCGCGGCTCGACGCGGCGGGCGCGCTGATCGGCTACCGCGGCACCGCCGCCGACGTCACCGCGCGCAAGCAGGCCGAGGCGCGCATCGAGTACCTCGCCACGCGCGACGCGCTGACCGGCCTGCCGAACCGCGCCCTGCTGACCGACCGCGCCGGGCAGGCGATCCTCACCGCGGCGCGCAGCCGCGCCCAGCTCGCGGTGCTCTGCGTCGACCTCGACCGCTTCAAGCTGGTGAACGACTCGCTCGGCCACCAGGCGGGCGACGCGCTGCTGCGCGCGGTCGCCGACCGGCTGCAGAACACCCTTGGCCGCGAGGACACGCTGGCGCGGCTGGGCGGCGACGACTTCGTGCTGCTGTGGAACGGCCTGAAGTCGGCCGAGGACGCGGCGGTGCTCGCGCAGCGCATCCTGTCGATCCTGGCGCGGCCGTTCACCGTCGAGGGCAACGCGCTCAACGTCGGCGCCTCGATCGGCATCAGCATCTACCCGAACGACGGCCGCGACTTCCCCGAGCTGCTCAAGAACGCCGATGCGGCGCTCTACGACGCGAAGGAGAACGGCGGGGGCACCTGGCGCCTGTTCGCCCCGGCGCTCAACGCGCGCGCGGGGGAGCGCCTGCGCATCGAGAACGAGCTGCGCGGCGCGCTGGCGAGGAGCGAGCTGGTGCTCCACTGGCACCCGGTGGTGCGCGGGCGCGGGCAGATCGTCGGCGCCGAGGCCCTGGTGCGCTGGAACCACAGCGGCCGCGGCCTGATGATGCCCGAGGAGTTCGTGCCGCTCGCCGAGGAATGCGGCCTGATCCGCGCGATCGGCGAGTGGACGCTCGAGCGCGCGCTGTCGCAGGCCGGCGCCTGGCAGAGGAAAATGCCGGGCCGCGCCTGGTTCGCGGTCAACGTCTCGGCGCCAGAGCTCGCGCAAGGCGATGCCTACGTCGAGAGAATCGAGGCCTGCCTGAAGGCCAATTCGCTCGAGGGATCCTGCCTGGAGCTCGAGGTCACCGAGCGCGTGCTGATGTCCAGCCTCGCCGAGAACGTCGAGACGCTGCGCCGGATCGGCGCGCTCGGCGTGCGCTTCGCGATCGACGACTTCGGCACCGGCTACTCCAGCCTCGCCTACCTGAGGCGGCTGCCGATCCACAAGCTGAAGATCGACCGCTCGTTCCTGCGCGCCATCGACTCGCACGCCGCCGACGAGGCGATCGTGCGCGCGATCGCGGCGATGGCCGGCACGCTCGGCATCGCCGTCGCCGCCGAGGGCGTGGAAAGCGAGGCGCAGCTCAAGCGCCTCCTGGCGCTGGGCTGCGAGGAATGGCAGGGGCACTATTTCAGCGCGCCGCTAGACGCCTCGGCGTTCGAGGCTCTGCTCCTGGATGCCGCCGCAGGAGCAGCGCGCATCGCGCCAGGGGGATGATGCAGGCCGGGGAAATCGAGTCCGCCCTCGGCGACCTCGTCGTCGCCAACCGCATCCTGGCGAACGAGAACGTCGTCGACGCCTACGGCCACGTCAGCGTCCGGCACCCGCGCGACCCGCGGCGCTTTTTCCTCGCGCGCTCGCTCAGCCCGGACCGGGTCGAGCGCGGCGACATCATGGAGTTCGACCTCGAGGGCAACCCCGCCGGCGGCGATGCGCGCCAGCCCTACCTCGAGCGCTTCATCCACGCGGCGGCCTACGAGGCGCGCGCGGACGTGCAGGCCGTGGTGCACGCGCACGCCGAGGACGTCCTGCCTTTCGGCATCACCGCGGCGCCGCTTCGCCCGGTGATCCATTCGGGCAGCTTCATGGGCGAGCAGGTGCCGGTGTGGGACATCCGCGACAAGTTCGGCGACACCAACCTCCTGGTCACCAACATGCCGCAGGGCCGCGATCTCGCCAGGACCCTCGGCGGCAATAACGTGGCGCTGATGCGCGGCCATGGCTTCGTCGCCGCCGCGCGCTCGCTGATCGAGGTGGTGCGCATGTCGGTCTATGTGCCGCGCAACGCGCGTGTTCTGCTGGCGGCATTGCGGCTGGGCGAAGTGAAGCCCCTCTCGCCCGGCGAGATCGCCGCGCGCAACGCCGGCTACAAGCCATACTCGCCGGAGACCTGGCGTGCCTGGGAGTACTGGGCCACGCGCGCCGGCTGCGCGCACCTGCTCTCGAAAAAAGGCTAGCGCTCGAGTCGATCGATCAGGCGTTTTGCCCGCGGTCCGGCGAAACGCGGGAATTCCCAGTCGCTTCAGAGCGATCGCTCATCCCAGGTCGGATAACACGGCCAACGCGGCACCGCGCAACCCTAACGCCATGATCCGAAAAGGCGCTGACACAACCCCAAACAAGACCCGCTATGATATTCGGCGTCTAAATCGACTATTAAGCGTTAAACGGCAACACGAAAGGCAAAGCTCAATGCCCGTGATTGCGACTCGCGAGTTCAAGGCTCCGATCGAACCGGCCGCATTTGGTGAGCCCGTGCGATCGCAACGCATGCGCCTTCGTCCAAGGTCTTCCCCGTCCCGCCAAGGCAGCAGTTATTCGGGGTCGCGTGTAGCTCGGCGGCAGCATCGAGCGGTT